>ERZ857750.218-NODE-218-length-85145-cov-5.448337_pt1 | contig 85145 bp, 95 predicted proteins | sample MGYA00519915_ERZ857750 | MGnify/ENA primary metagenome ERZ857750 (study PRJEB31778, sample SAMEA3449358) | human gut metagenome | biome: human gut; feature: human-associated habitat; material: faeces | place: United Kingdom | collected 2010/2012 ...
AAAACCGTTGATATTACTGGCTTTTTCAAAAAGTTCTGTATCACCACTCGCACCAGTCAGACCATCTTCAAACCACTGCCACAATTCCGGTGTTGCCTCACCCACTTCTCCGTGATGGGTCAGCCATAACTTCTTTGCCCCGCTGTTTCTGCAACTGTCAATACTCTTCATCGCTTCTTCACAGCTGACAAGGAACTGCGGCATATAATCATCCTCCGTATTGATGCTGCCGATGGTTTCGGAAGCCAGAAGATCATGGCCATCGATCAGATACGACAGACAATCCTTTGTATGTCCAACGGTCTTAATTGACTGCACACAGACATCTCCCACATTAATCGTTTCGCCGCCGATCAGCATCTGATCCAACTGTATCGCACGTGTTGAATAGTCATCTGGCAGTGCCGTGCCGTTTAACTGTGCAGCACTGGCTGAAAGTTCACGAATCAGCCGCTTAGCCGACAACTTTGAAAAGACGCGCCCGGCATAGGCTGCACCAAATACCATGGCATCCGGCCAATACTTCTTGATCACCGGCAGGGCTCCTACATGGTCATAATGGGAATGGGTCAGAAAAACTGCATCAATCGGTCTGTCCCCGATAATCTCTTTAATCTTTTCAACCGTTTTCTCCCCATACCAGGCCATACCCGGATCAAATAATACAGTATTCCTCTCACCCACCGCCAGATGACAGGAACCCAATATCTCATCATTTAAATAATAAAACTGACTCATTTCTAGTATCCCCTTTTATCAATATTTTTATCAACAACTATTCCGTCCTATTGATTCATCTTTTTTCTTGCATTTCTACAAATCCCAGCGGATTGCCCTCTGACTTCAGGAAATGCAGCAGCATATACGCACACATCATGGCGACATTCTCTTCTTTTAAAATGCGACGAACTTCTTTTTTATCTGCCAGCACAACCTGAATGTCCTCTGAGCTTTCCTCAAATCGGTTATCCGGCACACCGGAAGCATAGCCATAGACCATTCCGCAGGCTTCATCCGTCATACCGACTGTTGTAAATCTCGGCTTAGTATACATATCATCCGCCGGAATCACCTTAAGATGCAATCCTGTCTCCTCATGAAACTCTCTCACAGCAGCATCCGTCATTGCCTCTCCAGTCTCCACAAGGCCTGCCGGAAACTCATAGACATAATCCCCCAGTGGATAACGATACTGTTTCACCAGCACCACCTGATCTCTTTGTTCACCGTAAACACTGTAAATACTCACGCCATCCGGGTCATTCCTATGCGTCACTGCCTTCAGATCATCTTCCGACTTCGCACGAGAAGCCACATAATACTCCGATGCTTCGCCATTACGGTGACGCACATTCATACAAAACAAATTCAGGAAACGGTGCTGCGTTTCCTGAATAATTTTCGTTATTCTATCCATATAAACCTCCCAAAAATCAACACACCATAATCATAGCATAAAAAGAACGGATAGTCAGCCAAATATCACACAAAGCTACTATCCATTCTAAAACCAATAAATATTTTACATTTTATCTGTACGAAAATTTTTTTATTCTAATTCAAACGCTCCCGTATACAACTGATAATACTTACCCTTCTCAGCAATCAGTTTTTCATGGTTGCCTCGCTCGATGATCCGTCCATGCTCAAGTACCATGATAACATCGGAGTTCTTGACTGTTGACAGTCGATGGGCAATAACGAAAACTGTACGGCCGTGCATCAGGGCATCCATACCCTTCTGAACGATGGCTTCTGTTCTCGTATCGATGGAGGATGTTGCCTCATCCAGAATCATAACCGGAGGATCAGCAACGGCTGCTCTCGCAATAGAGATCAGCTGACGCTGTCCCTGGGAAAGTCCACTTCCATCACCCTCAAGAACTGTCTGATAGCCATTCGGCAGCATTCGGATAAAGCCGTCTGCGTTGGCCAGCTTTGCCGCAGCAATACATTCTTCATCTGTGGCATCCAGCTTGCCATATCGGATATTGTCCATGACCGTACCAGTAAAGAGGTTGACATCCTGAAGAACGACACCCATGGAACGGCGCAGATCGTCTTTCTTAATCTTTGTAATGTTGATGCCGTCGTAGCGGATTTTGCCGTCCGCAATATCATAGAAACGGTTGATCAGGTTCGTGATTGTTGTCTTACCGGCACCTGTTGCACCGACAAAAGCGACCTTCTGCCCAGGTTCTGCATAGAGGTTAATATCATGAAGCACCAGCTTATTTTCTTCATAACCAAAGTCCACATGTTCCATGACGACATCACCTTTTAATTCCTCATACGTCAGTGTACCGTCGCTGTGAGGATGCTTCCATGCCCAGAGACCTGTTCGTTCTTTGCATTCTACAAGCTCACCATTTTCACGCTTCGCATTGACAAGCGTCACATAACCATAATCTTCTTCCGGTTCTTCATCCATTAATTCAAAAATACGTGTTGCACCGGCCAAGGCCATGATCACCGCATTCAACTGCTGGGAAACCTGTGCAATCGGATTGATAAAGCTTTTTGACATCGTCAGGAAGGACGCAATTGTACCAAGTGTCATCGCACCGGCACCTGTCAGACTGATGTTCGTCACACCTGCAATCGCAAGACTTCCGCCGACTATTGCCAGCAACACATAAAGAATATTGCCCATATTGCCCATGATCGGCATCAGGATATTGGCATAAGTATTGGCCGTTGTCATGCTGTCACAAAGCTCCTGATTTTTCTTATCAAAAACAGCCTTGGCTTCTTCTTCATGGCAGAATACCTTGACAACCTTCTGGCCATTGATCATTTCTTCAATATAGCCATTGACATCACCGATATTCTGCTGCTGTTTAATAAAGTAGACACTGCTCTTTCCGGCAATGGATTTCACAACTTTTAATATGAGGAAAAGAAAAACAACGATAAACAATGTCATCCATACACTCAGATACAACATTGAGACAAACACGGCAACAATTGTAACACAGGAAGACAACAGCTGCGGCAAACTCTGAGAAAGCATCTGACGCAGGGCATCTGTATCATTGGTATAATGACTCATGACATCGCCATGTGTATGCGTATCAAAATATTTAATCGGCAATGTCTGCATATGTGCAAACATATCATCTCGGATCTTCTTTAAAATACCCTGGGAAATAACGGCCATTGTTCTGTTATAGATCAGACTGGCCAGAATACCGATCACATAAATGCATGCCATCTGTACAATGGCTCGGAATAACGCATCAAATACAGGATTGGCTTCGAGAAGAAGCGGGGAAATGTAATCATCAATCAATCTCTGAATAAACAGGGAAGACATGACATTGGCGATCGCACTGAGCAAAATGCAGATAACAACCACTATGACACGTGTTTTATAAACACTCAGATAGCCCAGAAGCCGCTTTAATGTATTCGGGTTCACCTGTGGTCTTGACGGTTTCTTATTCATTGTCATCTCCTCCTTTCTTCTGTGATTCATATACTTCGCGATAAATATCAGAGGACTGCATCAATTCTTCATGACGACCGATTGCTTTGATCTCGCCCTCATCCAGAACAATAATCTGATCTGCATCCTCAACAGAAGCGACACGCTGTGCAATAATAATCTTTGTCGTATCCGGAATCTCCTCTGCAAACGCTTTGCGGATCGCCGCATCCGTTTTCGTATCAACCGCACTTGTAGAGTCATCAAGAATCAGGATCTTCGGCTTCTTCAAAAGTGCTCTTGCTATACAAAGTCGCTGTTTCTGACCACCGGATACATTCGTCCCCCCCTGTTCAATATACGTATCATAGCCATCCGGAAAAGTCTGCACAAATTCATCTGCACAGGCCAGACGGCAGACACGCTGAATATCCTCATCTGTGGCATTTTTGTCACCCCAGCGAAGATTTTCCTTGATCGTTCCTGAAAAAAGAACATTTTTCTGAAGAACCATCGCTACTTCATTACGAAGACTTTCAATATCATAATCCCGGACATCGACATCGCCGACAAGGACGCGGCCCTCTGTGACATCGTACAGTCGCGGAATCAGCTGAACAAGACTTGATTTTGATGACCCCGTGCCACCGATCACACCAATCGTCTGACCGGAGCGGATATTTAAATTCACATGATTTAATACCGGCTTATCTGCCTTCTTATTGTAAGAAAAAACGACATTGTCAAACTGAATATCCCCGTTTTTCACTTCATAAACCGGATGCTCAGGATTCTTAAGTGTACTCTCTTCTGAAAGGACCTCACAGATACGCTCAGCAGATGCTCTTGCCATGATGATCATGACAAATACCATCGACAGCATCATCAGACTCATCAGAATCTGCATCGTATAAGTAAAAAGACTCATAAACTCACCGGTAGAAAGTCCAAGTGCTTCATCACCGCCGCAGGCCACAATCGCTCTGGCACCCAACCAGCAGATCAGCAACATGCATGTATAAACAGCCAACTGCATCAACGGCATATTAAAGGCCAGAATCTGCTCCGCCTTTACAAAATTCCTGTAAATATTATCGGAAACCTGATCAAACTTTCCGACCTCATGATCTTCACGGGTAAAGGATTTCACGACGCGAATACCATACAGATTCTCCTGAACAATCGCATTCAGACGGTCATACGTCTTAAACACCCTCTCAAAAATCGGATGCACTTTCATGATAATCGCATAAAGGCCAATACCGAGAATCGGCACAGTGATCACATAAATTAATGACAACTGCGCATCAATTTTGAAAGCCGCAAACAGTGCACAGACAAGCATGATCGGGCTTCTGACTGCAATTCGGATAATCATCTGGAAGGCCATCTGAATATTGGTAATATCTGTCGTCATACGTGTAACAAGACTGGCAATCGAAAACTTATCGATATTGGCAAAGGAAAACTCCTGTACCTTATAATAGATATCCTGACGCAGGTTCTTTGCAAAACCAGATGAAGCCTGTGCCGCAAACTTTCCTGAAATGGCACCGCAGAACAATGAAATCATCGCCACAGCAAGCAAAATCAATCCATACTTCCATATAACGCCCATATCTCCCTGATCGATACCTTCATCGATCAGTTTTGCCATGATCAGTGGAATCATAATCTCAAAAAAGACTTCCAACGCCACTGTCACAGGAGACATGATCGTCTGTTTCTTGTATTGCCGGATACTTCCGGCCAGCGTTTTAATCATACAAATAATCCTCCTATCTCTATCTAGCTAGCCGCATCTGTCAAATAAGGACGGCTTATTCTTCTAACATGTTATCTGCAACTCTCTTCAATAAATGCATCAGGGTATGAAACTCTTCATCCGACAGTCCGTCCCTGATCCTGTTTTCAAGCTCTATTCTCTCCACCGCTGCATTGGCATTGATCTCTCGTCCTTCCTCAGTCAGAACAAGCCGCTTCAATCTGGCATCACTGGAGACACTTTCCCTCCTAAGCAGTCCTTTGCTCTCCATGCCCTTTAACACTTTGGAAACCGTTGACCTGGTCACACAAAATTTTTCTTCTATATCCTTCTGATAAATCTCTTCATTCTCATGGTCTGCCAGGTATCCGAGAATCCAGCCATTGGATCCTGTAATCTTATGAACCTTACTCATATAGACATTACTATCGGCCTTTCTGCGGATCATCGTCGCTGTACGAAGAATCAACAGACCTAACTCTTCCCTGCATGGCAGGTCCTTTCTGCACATGACATAGCTCCTTTCTGAATGTCTTTGTTCTGTATGCATTTTGTTTCCGTCGAAACTGTTGCACGTCAAACTGTTTTACGTTCAACATTATACAGCGATTGTTTTTTAATGTCAATACACCTGTGAAATGAATTTAAAAAAGGAAGGGAATTTCTCCCCTCCTCATCTTTAATTCAGTAATATTCTGTCATTATCAAATTCTTCTTTTTTCTTCTCTGAATACATATCCAGCAGATCAGAAACTGTCATATGCTTCCGCTCTTCTTCTTTAATGTCAAAGATAATCGCACCGGAATCCAGCATAATGGTTCGGCTGCCTGTTGTCAGTGCCTGCCCCATATTGTGGGTGATCATCAGAGTCGTCAGATTGCGCTCATGGACAATATCATTAGTTATGGCCATCACCTTCTCAGCTGTGGCCGGATCCAGAGCCGCCGTATGTTCATCCAGAAGCAGCAGCTTCGGTGTCACAATGGTACTCATCAACAATGTAACTACCTGTCTCTGTCCACCGGATAAAAGTCCGATTTTCGTAGCCATACGGTCTTCCAGTCCCATATCAAAACGCTTCAGTGCTTCACAAAACATCTCACGGTCTTTCTTTGTAATAGCAAATCTGAAAAGACCTTTCGTGTTCTTGGAATAAGCCAGTGCCAGATTCTCTTCAATGGTCAGATTCGGTGCGGTTCCTTTCATCGGATCCTGAAACAGACGTCCGATGGAAGCCGACCGCTGATGTTCCGGCAAATAGGAAATATTCTTCCCATCCAGAATCACACTGCCTTCATCCAGAAGAAAATTACCGCAAATAGCATTAAATAATGTTGATTTACCGGCACCATTGGAACCGAGGATTGTCACAAATTCCCCCTCTTTCAGGGACAGATTCAGATGATCCAGTGCCTTATGTTCATTTGGTGTGCCTTTTGCAAAGGTCTTTGATGCATTGATCACTTCCAGCATATCTATCTTCCTCCATCACTTTCTCTCATCCCCTGTCGCTTCAGCTTATCATTCGCCATTTTGGCCTTGATAGCCGGAACAGCCAACGCAATGGTTACAATAATTGCCGAAATCAATTTCAGCATGTACGCTGGGAACATATCGGATTTTGTTGCCAGGGCAATAATATAGCGGTACACAATGGAACCCACAATGGCTGAAATAAAACCGATCATCAGACTTCTGTGGCCAAAGAAAGCTTCGCCGATAATCACAGAAGCCAAACCGACAACAAGAATACCGACACCGGAATTGATGTCTGCAAAGCTCTGATACTGAGCGATCAGACCGCCGCAAAACGCGATGCAGGCATTGCTGATTGCCAGTGCAATCATCTTCACGGCATCCACATTAATTGAGGAAGCACGGACCATATCGGCATTATCTCCAGTGGCACGAATGGAAAGTCCAAGAGATGTCTTGAAAAATACCGTCAGTAAAACAGTGACAATCACAACTGCCGCAATGGCAACAAATAATTTGACAGCATCCTTCGACATAAAAGGAAAGACCTTCAAAAACAGTGTGAAAACAGTATCGTTATTGAGCAGTGTCACATTGGATGCGCCGCCCATCACAAACAGATTAATCGAATACAATCCACTCATTGTCAGGATGCCTGCCAGAACCGGATGAATATCCAATTTCGTCTGAAGAAATCCTGTCACGCTGCCGGCCAATGCGCCTGCGATAAGTGCACCCACAAGTCCAAGCAGCGGATGGCCCGCAGCCGTCAATATCGAGGATGCTGCCAGACCGAAAGTAAAGCTGCCTTCCGTTGTCAGATCGGGAATATTCAAGATTCTAAAACTGATATAGATGCCAAGCACCATAATACTGTAAAGAAAACCAAGCTGCAAAGAGCCAATCAATAAAGTCATACTTTTCTACGTCCTTTTCATTTTTGTTCTTTTCTTGCGTTTACCCCCTGCATATGCAGAGGGTAAACACTATTTCTTCTATATCATATATCATATAAAATTACTTTGCAATCCTACTTTGCATCATCTACAAAAGTTGCTGTACTCTGTACATCTTCCGATAAAGTAATTCCAAGTGCCTCAAGTGTCTGGTTATTGATCACTGTTGCGGATGCCGGAACAACAACTGCCGGAATATCTGCAACTGCTGTGCCTTCAAGAATCTGTACTGCCATATCTGCGCTCATAGCACCGATACCTTTATCACTGATTGCAACTGTTGCAAATGCACCGGAATCAACCATAGTTGCTGAACTACCATAGACAGGAATCTTCGCATCTCTTGCTACTTCTGTGACAAGTGTCATGCTGGCCTGAATCACAGAATCATTTGGAACAAAGATGGCATCTACACTGCCTACCAGTGACTGAGCAGCCTGCTGAACTTCTGAAGAGTTCGTCACTGTTGCTTCTTTATAAGAAAGGCCATTAGCATCACAGTATTCCTTCGCTGCTTCAATTGTATTCACAGAATTAACTTCGCTTGTGCAGTACAGGAAACCAAATGTCTTACAGTCCGGTGTAAGCTGATTGCTCAGTGCGAAAATGTCAGAAACAGGAATTGCATTGGATGTACCTGTTGCATTCTTGTCCGGGTGATCCATATCGGTGATAACGCCTGCTGCTACAGGTGCTGAAACAGCGATAAATACAACCGGTGTATCGGTCTCAAGATTGACCATTGCCTGTGTGGCCGGTGTAGCAATTGTACAAACCAGATCATAATCGCCGTCTGCCATAGACTGAGCAATTGTCTGAAGGTTGGTTGCATCACCCTGTGCACACTTGTAATCCACTGTCAGTTTATCTTCTGTATAGCCTTTTGCCTGAAGTTCTTCAATAAAGCCTTCACGCATGTCGTTAAATGCGCCATTCTCAATCAACTGGATGATACCTACTGTATAACTGCCATCGGCCTTCGCGCCTTCGGAATCAAGCGCCTCTGATGCTTCAGATGCTGCCTCGGAAACGGCTGCTTCTGTCGTCGCCGCCTTCGTCTCCTGTGTGGAAGAAGAACCACAACCTGCCAGTGTCATTGCTGTCATCGCCAAAATACATACTGCTGATAATAACTTTTTCATGAAAATTACCTCTCTTTCAATCTTTCCTTAAAATACAGGCTTTTCTATGAGGAGTTTGCTTCACAGTCAGAACACACAGATTGTTTTATCTGCAAATCATTTGCAGTTGGCGCCTCGGGAAAAGTTCCCATAAAACAAAAAAATCCGCCCTATGCAAAGGACAGATATATCTGCGGTACCACCTTTATTGATTATAAAATCCACTCATCATGAAAATGCCAACACATTCTCTACCGTTAACGCCGGTCTACGTCCTCAGATACTCCGCATCATATTCAATGCCTTTCCCCTGGCCCTCAACGGTCCATTTGCTCACCAGCGTCTCCACAGGTTCTCAGCTCCTCCTGCTCTCTGTACGGTGCTTATGTGAACGTTATCTCCGTCTCAAAAGTTTGATTTAATTTTAGCATATAATTTCAGAATGTCAACCCTATTTTTGATAAATTATCACTTTAAACGAATAAACTTTTGTGTAAAGTCAGCATCTACTTTGCGGCTATCACTCCTACGCCAATTTATACGCCTTTTAGGCGAAGTGGCATGCTACCTGATGTCCCGTCCGAATCGGTTTTAAAACCGGAGCCTCCTGTCTGCAGATATCTTTTGCCTGACTGCATCGATTGCAGAAAACGCAGCCTTTGATCTCTCCTGTCGGGCTCTGTGCTTCTCCTTCAAGAACATAAATATCCTTATCCGGGTCATCATAAATTGAAAAGACAGACCCTAACAGTGCTTTTGTATATGGGTGACGGGCATGCATTCGGAAGGCTGCTCCGTTCATGATTTCGACAATTCGTCCAAGGTACATGACAACAACCTGCTGGCTGAAATTCTCCACAAGGGCAAGGTCGTGACTGATAAACAAAATCGCATAGTTTGTTTCATCCTGATGCTCCTTCAAGAGTGCCATGATTTCCTGCTGAATAGACACATCCAGAGCACTGGTGGCCTCATCACAGATCAAAACCTCCGGATGCAGTGCAATGGCTCTTGCAATGGCAATTCGCTGCAGCTCGCCTCCGGACAGCTGATGGGGATATTTGTCAAAATATTCCTCACCGAGATAAACACGTTTCAAGGAATAATACGCCATCTCTCTGGCTTCTTTTTTACTCTTCTTTTCGAAATGGATCCAGGGCTCCATCAAAAAAGTACCGATCTTCATTCGCGGACTGAATACATTGGCCGGATCCTGAAAAATCATCTGGACATTTCTGCGGTACTCACGGAGTTTTCCCCCCCGCAGTGCAATATTCCGGCCATTCTGCATCCCGCCAATAGGCTCATTTTTATAATAGATCATCCCATCTGTCACCGGTTCAAGTAGCGTTACCATCCTGGCCAGCGTACTTTTACCGCAGCCTGATTCACCCACAATGGCTGTGCAGATGCCTTTATGCAAAGACAAACTCACATTATCAACCGCACGAAGGGTTTTATGATAGCGCAAATCAAATGTCTTACTTACATTTTCCAAACGTATAATTTCCTGATTATTCTCCATCTGTCTCTCCCTGCAATTTCGGTACAACTGTCAGCAATTTCTTCGTGTAATCATTCTCTGGATGATAAATCACCTGTTCTCTCGTTCCGAATTCCTTTAACTCCCCGTTCTGCATCACCGCAATGTAGTCTGCCATCTTGGATGCAACCCCCATATTATGGGTAACGATAACAATAGCTGTTCCCATCTTATCACGCAGATCCATCATCTGCTTGACTACCTGAGCCTGAACCGTCACATCCAATGCACTGGTAGGCTCATCCGCCAGCAGCAATTTCGGGTGCATGCTCATCGCCATGGCAATGGCCACACGCTGTTTCATACCGCCGGACAGCTGAAAAGGATAGGCATTCATCACATGCTTTGTATCCGGCAGTTTCAAGGTTGCCAGCATTTTCTTGGCGATTTCATAGCCCTGCTTTTTTGTCATGGACTGATGACACCGCAGCGTCTCAACATACTGATCGCAGACCTTTCGCCTCGGATTCAGATAATCACCGGCATTCTGAAAAATCATGGCCATGCCCTCCCCACGGACATGACGCAGCTCTTCTGCCGTCATCGCCGCCATATCTTTTTCACCAAAAAGGATCTGTCCCGATGCCAGCTCTCCGCCTGCGGGCAGCAATCCGATGGCAGCACGGATGAGCGTTGACTTGCCGCTTCCGGATTCCCCGACGATGGCAACAATTTTGCCCTCAGGCACAGCAAAACTGACATGTTTTACTGCTTCTTTTGTATTCTGATAAATAATACTGACATCCATCAGTTCCAAAACGTTCATCCCGTGCTCCTCCTTTTAAGGATTAAAATTCATTCGTATTTTGTAACTGTTCAGAGCCAAGCAAAATTTCAAAAACAGATATAAAATGCTTGCATTTTTAAGTCTGTTTTTGAAATTTTATTTGGCGGATACGCCACACCGACGAAATGCGTAGCATTTTGGAGGTTAGCTCTGAACAGATACCGTATTTTTACTCTACGGTAATATCTTTTGTGATAAAGTAATAATCCGCCACCGGCTGATTGGCATTTTTCACCTTTGCCGCTGAAACCATATTCAGATAGGAATTGGTTAGAAACAGATTGGCTGCATCATCATTGAGCACCTGTGATGCCTCAGCGGCCAGTGCATAACGGTCTTCTGTCTTAAATGTCTCAGACATCTTTCTGACAATTTCATCAATCTTGTCATCCTGGAAACCGGTCAGATTCTTTTTGCCGGATGTGCCAAGTCCTGTATACATTGTCTCAAGCCAGATCTGCGGATCGCCTGTCGGCGCAGAATTATCATTGGCTGTATACAGATCAAAATTGCCCTGTGTCTGGTAATCAGAAAGATTTTCGACAGAAAGAATTTCCATATGGATACCGACATTTTTCAGATCAGACTGAACAGCGGTTGCAAGAATAGCTGAATCTGCGGAGCCATGATCAGCAGCCTGAAGATAATTCAGCACTAATTCAGAACCATCCGGCATTTCACGGTAACCATCGTTGTTCACATCCTTATAACCGGCATTGTCAAGAATCTCTGCTGCTTTTGCCTCATCATATGTATAGGCTGTGATCGTATCATTGCCAAACGGTGTGGAATCTGAGTAGGCGCTGTGTGCGGCACTTCCCCCGATCAAATCGGCATAGGCATCCCTGTTCACCGCATAAGAAACCGCTTTGCGCAGTTCAAGATCATGCAGCGGACTCGTCTCTGCCTGATTCATATACGCCACATTGACACGCGGACTGATGATGGATGAGACATTGTAGGCTTCATTGTCTGTAAACAGAGTCACACTTGTATTGTCAATTGTATTTGTCAGATCAATTTCCCCTGACTGGATAGCCATCGCTCTGGCATCGGCGTCCGCAATCTGTGTCACTGTAATGCTATCAAGACCGGCTGTGCCATCCCAATAGGTTGGATTCGCCGCAAGCGTGACTGTCTGTTCAGGTGTAAAACCGCTGACCACATAAGGGCCTGTGCAGACAGGCGCTGTCTGAATCGTTTCTTCACTTTCAGTTGTATCGATAATATCAAATACCGGCTCAACGAGATTGTTTAGAAGGGCAGCATTGGCTTCTGTCGTTTTAATCGTCAGATCCTGTCCATCGGCCTCCATACTGTCAACCTTCAGATATTCTGCCGCACGGTCATTCATGGAAATTGCCCGCTCAATCGACGCTTTTACCGCTTCTGCATCCACGGCCTTGCCGTTACTGAACATCACGCCTTCACGAATATGAAACTTCCATGTCGTTTCATCTACATTCTCCCATGAATCTGCCAGGCAGGCCTCCACCTTCAGTTCATCATTCAGCTTCACAAGTGATTCGCCCACACCAAGACGACTCAGAACCCAGCCATTATAGTTGTTTGCCGGATCCAGATCTGAGGCAATCCAGAAAAATGCCACATTAATATGCTTGCCGTCCTCTGCCTCTTGTGTTCCCTTTGTCTGTCCTTCAGCACTTTCCGTTGTCTGATTTGCGGCTGAATCCGCTGTCTTCGCCGACTGGCTGCCGCCACATCCTGATAAGATACCGCAGGCCATCGTAAATGCCATTGCAATCGCAGCAATTTTACTTAATTTTCCCTTTTTCATATATAAATTCTCCCTTCAACATATCTTTATTACTCTATAGCCATTCATTTTGCTTTCTATAATTAAAACCCACGCATCACTCTTCGAAGGCTATCTGTGCCTTTTTCCTATGATGAATAATGAACGGCCTCAATTTTCTTTCGGATCCAGTATATCTCTTAAACTATCTCCTAAAAGATTAAACACAATCACTGTTATAAAAATCGCCAATCCAGCAAACAGCATGATCCATGGTGCTGTCTGCAAATATGATTTGCCCTCGTAGAGCATATAGCCCCATTCCGGTGTCGGCGGCTGTGAAGCCAGACCAAGGAACGACAGGCCGGCCAGAGCCAGCATCATGCCGCCCACATCCAAGGTCGCCATAATGACCACTTGGGGAACGATATTCGGCAGTACATATCGGAACAGAATCCCTGCTGTTCCGACACCGCCGAACCTTGCTTCGGTAATGTAATCCTTGGTACGAATGACGGAAGCCAGTCCTCTGGCCATTCTTGCGTACTTCGTCCACCAGACAAAAGACAGGGCAATCACTGTATTCAAAAGTCCCGGTCCCATCATTCCCACAATAGCAATGGCAAAAACCGTGTCCGGAAATGCCAGCAGAATATCCGTCAGACGCATGATCACTGTATCCAGAAGTCCGCCGAAGAATCCCGATACAATGCCGATCACCGTTCCCAACACGGATACAATTGCAATCATGATAAAGGTTAATATAAAGGAATTGCCCGCACCATACAAAATTCTTGACAGCACATCTCTGCCCACATTGTCTGTACCAAACAGATGGCTGCCGCCCGGCGCAGATAATTTAGCCGCATAATCAGTTGCCAGCGGATCATAAGGTGCAAAATATTTGCCAAAGAAAGCGATGATAAGGACAAATCCCACTGCTGCAAGGCAGCAATAAAACCGGAGCCATTTGCCTTTCTCTGTCTTTGCCGGTCTGAACCAGGATTTTCGTGGCTGCGACTTTCTCTCTCTCAGGCGGATTTTCGTGGCTTCACTCATTTAATCCACCCTCTTTCTCAGTCGAATCTGAGGGTCCAGACATCTGTAAGAGATATCGACGATCAGATTCACTGTCACATAGATAATCGCCATCCAGATGACATATCCCTGAATCAGCGGATAATCTCTGACACGGATAGCTTCCACAACCATGTTGCCGATACCCTGCCAGGAAAAAATCGTTTCAATAATCGCCGCACCGCCCAGCAGATGTCCCACTGACAAGCCAAGCAGTGTAATGATCGGAAGGATGGCATTCGGCAGCACATGCCCCCAGATAATCCTGCGCTCCGGTATGCCTCTGGCTCTTGCACCGATCACATAGTTGGCATTCAATTCCTCCAGAAGTGCCGCACGGATCTGTCTGGCATAACTGGAGATCATCGGAATTGTCAGGGTAGCAACCGGAAGGATCATTCCCCCAATCGAATCCGTGCTGACAACCTTAAACCACCCCAGCCGAACTGCAAATATATACATCAGCAAAAGCGCCAGCCAGAAATTTGGCATCGAGACACCGAAGAATGACAGGAAACGTATGATATAATCTGCCGTTTTATTCTTCTTAACCGCAGAAAGAACACCTAACGGAAAAGAAATCAGAATCACAGCAACAAGAGAAACCCCCGCCAGCTTCAAGGTCATCGGCAGCTTCCTCGTCATCTGTGTCCACACAGACTCTCCGAACTTAGATGATTCACCGAGATCACCGTGCAGGACGTTGCCAAGCCACCGTCCGTACTGGATAAGCACCGGATCATTCAGCCCCATCTCTTCCCTGGTCTTTTCAAGCAGCTCTGATGACGGCATCATGCCCATGGAAACATATTTCATCTCCGCCGCATCACTGGGTGCTGCCTGAGTGATCATAAAGGTTAGAAAGGTTACTCCCAGAAGGACAACCACAAGCTGTACCAGTCTTTTTAATATGTATTTGACCATTCCATGTCACCTACTTAACAGCGTAAATCATAAAATGATCGATGACCTGATGATCTTTTCCATGCTCGTCCTCAAATCTGCTTCTGTCCACTTCTGTTTCCAGACCTTTAACCCCCATCTCAAGCAGCAGATTGATGTCCCACTGAGGACGCTTTTCTCTGCTGAGAGGCAAATCTCTTGCCACATTGTTGATAATATTTACATCCACATTCTCGATATATTTATGTTCATCGCCATGATGGATCTGTCGGATCTCATATTCCTGACGATATTCCTCATCATAATAATGCAGATAATAATTGCCGTCGTAATTCAGAATACAGCCGCCCTTTTTCAGTACACGCAGCCATTCCCTGTATGCCTTTTCCGGATGCTCCAGATTCCATGTGAGATTTCTCGTAACGATCATATCAAAGGTTTCATCTTCAAAAGGCAGCTTCTGGGCATCTCCCTGAACAAACTCCGCTGTTACACCGGCAGAAGCCGCGTTCTGCTTTGCCTGATTAAGCATTCCGTCAGAATAATCAAATGCTGTCATCTGACAGCCCCTCTGACCAAGCATCATTGTAAAAAAACCCGGTCCGCATCCAAGATCCAGCACTTTGGGATTGTCCGCCTTTGGAAGATATTTGTCCAACAGCGTCTTCCAGTAAGTCCCCTCTTTCTGTGCATCCTCCATTTCTTCCATAACAGACTTGGAATAACCATCCGCACGGGTATTCCAATAAGATCTGATTGTCTCAAGCTGTTCCATATGTCTTCTCTCCATTCTGTTTTCCGGCAAAAAGTAAAAAGAAAAGCATTCCCGTTTCAAATAATGAAAACAAGGAATGCTTCGTACATTCTATAGTTATCCCATCCGGATAACCTTCTGCCATTTCATTTCGTCTCATCTGTAAAAAAATCATCTGCCCGCTTCGTACCGGCAATTTCAATAAAAATATCATATCATGCAGCGGTACTTTTGTCAATTAACGTGCTTATACGTTTTTAACATCGGAAAAGATAATATTAAATGCGAAAGGAAGCGAAAGCCTCCGGACGCATTATTTTTTTACCTGAAAAGCACAGAAAGAGAGGTGAGAACGTGCGAAACTACCGATATTTGACATTCGGCGACCGCGAGAAAATCGAGACGGAATACGCAGCCGGAGGACGTCCGGCCGACATTGCGATCGACCTCGGCGTCCATGTGGCGACTATCTATAAAGAACTGAAAAGAGGCGACACCGGCCAGCTCGACAAGAACATGCGCCGAGAGTATAGCGCCGAACTCGCCCAGCGCCGACTCATTGAGAGCTTTAAGTGCCGCGGGCGAAAATCCCCCACTATATAAAAAAGAAAGGAGCGACAACATGGCAGCATTACACGAAATAGCTCGGCAGTACGCCGAAGAAATCCGCGACGGTATAGCGTGGGTGATTATATGGAAAACTGGCCGAAGCTGGCACGCTGAAAGCGTCTGGCTCAACCAAGACTCCGACACCTTCGAGCTGGAGGATCTGAGCACTGCCGCCGAAATTTTGGAACAGGATCCGAACGCTGTCATGGTGAACGGATACTACTGCGGGCACTTCGGCGAGAACATGACGATCGCAGAACTGGAGGCCGGTATTCTCTGGCACTACGAAGGCGGCTGCAATCTCCTGAAAAACTCGACGGCCTTCCCTCCTGAGCCGATACCACGCCCGGAAAATCTCCCGGCAGATATGCCATGGTACGGCAAGGAAACCACCGAGGAACCGGATCCATATATATTCGACGGCTACATGAGCGTCGAGGACTACGAGAAACGCCAGCAGCTCATAGCTGCGGATCAGGCGCGAAGCGATCCACTCCCGGACGAGTCGCCACCAGAACCTCAGCACATGGAGCTCACGATCCAGATCGGCCCACCTGCCGCCACTGCCCTGCTCGGTGCTCTCGCTGACGCAATGAAGGCAGCAGCCCGCGCAGTCCGGCAACTCATGGACGAACTCGCGGAACGGTTCCGGAAGTTCTGGCAATACGCACGAAAGACCGTGGACACTTTTGTGGACTCCCTACTATATAGAGCCAACACCCACCCGAAATGGTGGCACCTATACAAACACGCACGGAAATGGAGAACCCGGAAGAAATACAAGCGGCTGCTTATGAAGCAGCTATGCAGCAGGCTGGCCGCTGGATAGGAGGTGATCCCATGAACGACTCGCGAAACCTAAGCGGGCCCGTACTCATGCCCGGCGCGACGGCTGCCGCTACGAAGTATGCCAAGAGTGCGGGCTGGACTGGAATGTAAGCAAGCAGGCGGTGATCCCGTGGTACGGCTACAAGTGCCCGATCTGCCGCAGCAAATACAGAAAAGGAGCAAAACCATGAGAAACGAAGTAATCTACGACAAAAACGGGCGTCCGGACATTATGGTGGTTTTTACCCCGTCGGAGCTGGGACTCCCTGACACCCTGAGAGGCCGCAAGGTCAAGGAATACGCGATCAGCAAATACCCGAACACATTGATCGACGGCGTTCCGTACTCTCTCCCATTTATGAAACCGGCTGTGAATATCAGCCACGACGAAGCGATCCGCCTCTGCGAGAGCAAGGGCGAAGGCTGGCACCTGATCACAAACGACGAGTGGGTGGCTCTCGGCTTCTGGAGCTGGGACAACGACACCATGCCGACCGGAAACACCGCAAGCGGCAAGAGTCACAGCCACCCGGAGCAGACCGGCACTACATACGAAGGAGGCTGCGGCAAGACCTTGACCGGATCCGGCCCGGTTCAGTGGAACCATGACGGCACGGCCTACGGCGTAGCTGACATGTGCGGCAATATCTGGGAGCACGTCGGCGGCGTTCGATTTATGGACGGTATGCCGCAGGTGATCCCGAACAACGGCGCAGCCTATGGCGCGGATCAGTCCAAAGACTCTACAGAGTGGGAGGCAATCTACACCGAGGACGGCGATCCGGTTTACTACAACGTGCACGGCGGTGAGATCACCCTCCAACCGGTACACCCGGACGGCACAGACTACGACGGCGTAAAGTTCACGGATCTGGAAGTTCGCAGCGACATGGACGTGCCGGACAAGCTGAAAGACCTCGGCCTCTATCCTGCCGACGGCTACGAAAGCGACGAATACTTCTGGCTCGACTCTGACGGCGAGCGGGTTATTTATCGCGGGGGCGGCTGGAACAACGGTGTGAACGCTGGTGTGTTCTACCTCCACGGCCACAACTCCCGCAGCGGTGCGTCCGCGGCCGTCGGCTTCCGTGCCGCTTGCGTTCGGTTTATCTGCGAATCTGACACTCTGGACGATCTGGACTCTGACAAGAAGCAGCAAGAACCGAAAAAGCGCAGCATTTTGGCTCCGGATTTTATCGGCCGGATCAAGCAGGTGCTCGCCCGGCAGTTTCAGAAGCTCTACGAAGCTGCACACGGAGAGGATCCGGAAGGCTTCGCCGAACTGGCCGAAAAGGCAACAGCCGAAGAACTCACCAAGGCCGCAGCGCTCAGCACCGCGCTGGCTCAGGTGAACGCAGCCGTGGACATGTACGAGCTGACCGCTAAGCAGTTAAAGCTCGCAGCCACGACCTCAATCACAATTAAAACGGAGGTGACCGACCATGAATGAACTCCGGGACGTATTCACGAAATACAAAGCAGTCGTATTTTTTGACACTGAGACAACCGGGCTCGAAGCTGAAAGCTGCCAGATCATTGAACTGGCAGCGATCAGAGTCGAGAAAACCGAACGGGGCACCCTCCGCATGGCCGACAGCGCCGACGTGTTCGTGAAGCTGCCGGAAGGTGAGCGGATCCCTCAGAAGATCGTCGAGCTGACGGGGATCACAGACGAGCAGCTCAAAAACGAAGGAATCACCGAGGCTGAGGCTGCAGCTCGCTTCACTGAGTTGATCAGCGGCGGCCGTGTCCTTCTGGTAGCCCACAATGCACAGTTTGACCTCCTGTTTACTGCTGAAATGCTCAGGAGACACGGAAACGGCGGCCCGGAGGCCCTGAGGGCTGCCGACTATCTGGACAGCCTGACCGTTTACAAAGACCGCCGGGCATATCCTCACAAGCTGGCGAACGCGATCCTCGCCTATAAGCTGGAGGACAAGGTTCAGAACTCCCACAGAGCGATCGACGACGTGGCGGCACTGTTTGAGGTGTGCAAGGCCATGGACGCGGAACGCTCCGATCTTCTCAGCTATGTGAACGTGTTCGGATATAACCCGAAGTATGGAGTAAGTGGGAAACGGATCGAAAAGGTGGCCTACTGGCCACAGAATTTCAACAAATACATGCAGGCTCCGAGCTATACGCTCCCGGCCAAACTCAGACAAAGAAGGAGGTAACAGAAATGCGAAGCAGCTCGCTGAGAGTATACAGCCCGGTGGAATACACCGGGTACAAAGAAAAAAGAAGCGGCCACCCGTCGGAACCGGGAAGCCGCACAGGCAATCGAAAAACCACGCGAAAGCCTAAGCCTATTTTATACCGGCTGCGCCGTTTTTGCAAGCGCCTGAACTGGAAAGGGATCGGCGGGCTGGCAGTCACCACAGTGGTGATCGTGTTCGCAGTACGCGGCGTCGTGGGTATGTTCTCAGAACACACCCAAACAAAAACAGCCCCGATCACAACCAGCAGCCCGGCGGCCGAGGAATCTCAGCCCTACGTTTTTTACTACAAGGACGGGCAAGCCGTAAGCTGGGAGGACGTCACAGACGCATGGGCCGCAGAGGCAGGGATCCAGAAGCGCTACGCTCTCACTGACGCCGAGCGACTGGAGATCGCTCAGGTGCTCACGGCCGAAGCTGGAGGCGAACCCTTCGCCGGAAAGATCGCAGTAGCTCAGTGTATTCTCCAGACCTGCGAGGATGAAGGGATCCGACCGGACGAAGTGCTGCGCGTGTACGCATATAGCAAGCGCCGCCCGGAACCGACTCAGGAAGCCCTCGAAGCCGTGCAGGACGTGTTCGACTTCGGGATCGTGGCAACGACCGAGCCGATCAAATACTTTTACGCTCCCGCTCTCACGGACAGCGAGTGGCACGAGTCCCAGATCTATGTAATGACCATTAACGGACACCGATTTTTTAAGGAGGCAACCGAATGAATAATGAAAACAAGCCAAGCGTGATCGCAGAGCTCACGGCTGCACTTGCCAGCATGGCGGAACGCGCCGCCGCTGCTGAGGCCGAAGCCGAGCAGTACAAGAAAAGCTCAGGCGAGTGGTACCAGTTTTTCACCAGCAAGGACAAGGAACTGAGAGACACGCAGGCAGAACTCCAGAAAGCCCGCAAGGCTCTGGAAGCAAAGGAAGGAGAACAGAACCATGGCAACGACAAAGAAAGCAATAGCTGAGGCTGAGCAGGCCGCAGAAATCAAAGAAACAATCGCAGCACCCACCACAGAGCCGGGAACTCCGGCTGTAACACTGGACGAACTGGAAAGCATGGACATGAACATGTTCGACGCAGAGGAAACCGAAAGCGCTCCGCGCCCGGCATGGCGTATCACTGACGACGGCTGCGCCGACTGGGCCTGCCGAAAAATCGCAGAAGAAAAGACCGAGCTCGACCGGATCACCGCACTGGGCGAAAGCCAGATCGAGAAGATCCAGCAGAGAATCGACGCTGCTCAGCGCAGATATGAAAACGGCACCCGTTTTCTCACTGGAAAGCTCGCGGAATACTTCGAGACAGTCCCGCACAAGACAACCAAGACAAAACACAGCTACCGCCTTCTCTCCGGCACTCTGGTGAAGAAAATCGGCGGCAGCACCATGAAACAGGACGACGACACACTGCTGGCCTATCTGAAAGCCTCCGGCAATGAGGATATGATCCAGAACACTGAAAAGCCGAAGTGGGGCGAGTTCAGGAAGCGCCTCGAAATTGTAGGCGGCCAGATCGTAGACAAAACCACCGGCGAGCTGGTGGAGGGCGTGCAGATCATTGAGAAACCGGACACCTTCACGGTGGACGTGTAAGGAGGTAACACATGGCAACAGCAAAGGAAACGGCGGCCACAAAGACGGCCACCACCCCACCGGTACCGCTGACGCTGCAGCAGAAGTTCATCAAGTTGCGCGAAGCCGTTCCCTCTATCGCCCAGAAGGCCCACAGCGACGGCGTAAAGTACAAGTTCGCGAAGATCTTCGACGTGTACCAGCTTCTCACTCCGGCCATGAATGAGTTCGGCGTCAATTTTGACATTGTAGGCGAGCAGGCAACCCGGCACAGCGAAAACGGGGATCCGATCTACTACTCCAACTTCACGCAGCACACCAGAAACGGCGACCGCATTGTCTGGGTGTACGAGGCCGACCTCACGATCCGCTGGACGAACGCAGACAACCCGGATGAGACTCTGGAAGTTACTCTACACGCAATCGGAACGAACGACGGAGGCCCGGACAAGGCCAAAGGCTCCGCGTGGACGTACTGCCTCAAATACTACCTGTTCGAGAAGTTCGGCATTGATCAGGGCGACGACGATCCAGACATGAGTGACCACAGCAGCGAACCCCCTCAGCAGAGCCAGAAACAGCACACAGGAGCTCAGAACGGGAACCGGCAAGGAAACACCCAGCCGCAGGCACAAAATGGCCAGACGGGGCGCTCAGGCGCCGCACGACCACTCTCGGACGCTCAGCTCTCCCGCCTCTACCGTAAAGGCGAGGACGCCGGGTACTCTCAGCAGTCGATCAACGAATGGATCCTGAAAAAATACGGACAGCAGGATCCGCACAACCTGACGCGGGCCCAGTACGACGAAGCCTGCGCCGCTATGGACAACGCAAAGCAGCAAGGAGGACAAGACAATGCTTAATCATGTGGAGCTTCTGGGCCGTCTGGCTCAGGAGCCTGAAATCAGATACACACAGAGTGGCACACCAGTGGCGAGCTTCGACCTCGCCGTGCAGGTACCGAGTAAGAACAAAGACGCCGCTCCGGACTATATCCCGATCGTGTGCTGGAGAGAACGCGCCGAGTTTTGCGGCCGCTACCTCTCCAAAGGCCGCCAGATCGTAGTTGAGGGCCGGATCTCCACCCGTAAATGGAAGGACGAGAAAACCGGGCAGAACCGCAAGGCCGTGGAAGTTGTGGCCTCAAACATTTACTTCGCAGACAGCAACGGAGGCAACGCAAATGGCAATCCTCAGCCCGCCAACAACGACGGATTCATGGACATACCGGACGACGGACAGCTTCCTTTTAACTAATAACACCGACCGAAGGACGACCGCCGGACAGACCGGCGGAACTCTACGGCCGAACCAGAAACAAACCACGAAAGGAGGTGCCGACAGTGGCATGGATCCAAATTCACCAACAACTGAAAGACCACCGCAAGGTGCTGGCTGCTGCTGACGAGCTCGATATTGAACCGGCTCACATGCTCGGCCTGCTGATCTCGTTCTGGCTCTGGGCCATTGATAACGCACCGGACGGATCCCTCGCTGGAATATCCGACAGAATGATCGCAAGAGCGGCCCAGTGGGACAAAGATCCGGAGGAATTTGTGGCCGCCCTGACCTCTGCGTCTCTGCTGGACGTAACGGAGGACGGCGTTCTGGAGATCCACGACTGGAGCGAGTACACCGGAAAGCTGATCGAACAACGAGAAAATGAGAAAAACCGTTCGAGAGCCCGCCGCGCTGCTGCCAAGTCAAACGACCGGAGGACGACCGCCGGACAGTATGCGGACGTAAGCAAGAGCGACCAGAAAAAGACCGCAGGTAGAGTAGACCAGACCAGAGTAGACCAGAGTAGACCAGAAAATAAGGGGGATGCCCCCATAACCCCCGCAGCCGAGAAGCAGCCAAGCGCTCAGGAACGACGTTTCGCAGAGTTCTGGACTGCATACCCGAAGAAAGTTGGCAAGAAAGCAGCACAGAAGGCATGGGAAAAGGCAAAACCCGACGCTGAACTGTTCGAGAAGATCATGCAGGCAGTGGCAACAGCTAAAACCTCGGAACAATGGCTGCGAGAAGGTGGCCGCTTCATTCCCAACCCGTCAACATGGATCAATCAGGGACGCTGGGACGACGAACCTCTCCCACCTGCCGGATCCGGAAGCTATCAACAGCGACCGGGTGGAAATTGTGGAAAACCTGACACCATGGACGTGCTCGCGGGGATAATCGCAGACGAGGAAGGAGGCTTCGAGATATGACAAAAGCAGACGCGGCTCGACTGGTGGCGATCGTCGTCACCGCCTACCCGAATTTTGACAAGTTCAAGGACGCGAAAGCAATCGAGGCCACGGTGAATCTCTGGGCCATGATGTTTGAGCAAGACGAATCCGGGATCGTAGCGCTGGCAGTAAAAAAACACATTGCAACAAGCAAATGGCCGCCGAGTGTGGCCGAAGTCCGGGAGATCATGCTGGAGATCCAGCACCCGGAACTCATAGAGCCGGACAAGGCATGGCTGGCCGTGAGCGACCTCATGTACAGCGCCGGACAATTCAACCACGGAGATCTCTCCCGCCAGCTCCCGCCTCTGGTGGCGCGGGCCGTTGAGTCAATCGGCTGGACTTCCCTCTGGGAAATGCACCGCAGCGCATACATAGGCGGCAAGCCCGGCATGGATCGGGTAGCCTTCATGCAACAGTACACGCCAATGTACGAACGGGAAAAGTCTCGCAGCATGACACCGGCACAATTAACCGAGAAGATCGACAACGCGGCCGGATCCCTTCCGGACAAAGGCCAACGCCTGATCGGGTACCGAGAAAGCGAACGCCGCAGGAAAGAGCAGGAAATAGCAGCACTCACCCGCGGAACCCTTCGGCTGGAGAACCAGATCACCGAAAAGACGAAGCTCGAACTCAGAGGGGAGGTGCTGGGATGATCCTACAAGGCGACGCACTGGAGGAACTCAGAAAGCTGCCGGACAAATGCTGCAGCGTCTGCGTAACTTCACCGCCCTACTACAACGCCAGAGACTACGGAGCAGCCGATCAGCTCGGAACCGAAAACTCTCCGGAGGAATACATCCGTAAGCTGGTGGAAGCCTTCCGGGAAGTCGCCAGAGTCCTGAAAGACGACGGCACCCTCTGGCTGAATATCGGCGACAGCTACGCGAGGCATATCGAGGACGGAGGGATCAAACGCAAGGATCTGATCGGGATCCCGTGGCTGCTGGCTCTGGCTCTCAGAAGTGACGGCTGGTACCTCCGGGCGGACATTATCTGGAACAAGCCCAACGCCATGCCAGAAAGCGCCAAAGACAGACCGGCAAGATCTCACGAGTATGTTTTTTTACTCAGCAAAGCGGCCGCCTATTACTACGACGCCGAGGCCGTCAAGGAGCTGGCCGTCGGGTACGATCCGAAAAAGCCCGGCCGGAAGCGCGGCAACGCGAAAACCTTCCGCGGCGGCACTGCCTACACTCACGATCAGGCCAAAGCCAACAGCGCCGAGGTGGATCGAGGCAGCCACGGGCTCCAGAGAAATGAAACCGGCAAACGAAACCGCCGGGACGTCTGGACGATCGCCACACGGCCATATAAAGGCGCCCACCTCTCCACGTTCCCGGAGGAACTGGCCAAGATCTGCATACTGGCCGGGAGCAAACCGGGCGACACGGTTCTGGATCCATTCTCAGGAAGTGGAACCACAGGAGCCGCAGCCCTCAAAGAAGGGCGGAACTATATCGGGATAGAGATTAACCCCGACACCTGCAAAATACAAGAGCAGCGACTCACTGAGGCTGCTCAGGAAGGAGCCAAACCATGAAACGCGGTGAAATTTATTATATCGAAAGCACATACCGGGAAACCGGAAGCGAGCAGAGAGGCGGCCGTCCTGCGGTGATCGTCTCCAATGACAAGAACAACGAAAACAGCGAGGTTGTGGAAGTGGTATACATGACCACCAAACCAAAGAACGACCTCCCCACTCATGTATTTATCCGGAGCGCACTCTCCCCTTCTACCGTCTTATGCGAACAGGTAAACAGCGTAAGCGTGAAAAGGATCGGGACGCTGATCGGAAAATTGACAAAGAGCGAGCTCGCAGCCGTGGACTCTGCTCTGGCAATCTCTCTAGGAATCGACTTCATGGATCCGAAGCCCGCAGCCAAAGAAGCGGAGCATTTACTGGAAGAAATAAGCAAGCAGCCACTCCGGATCGTCCAGCAGGATCCAGACGTTGAAAAGATCAAGCTCGAAACTGAGCGCGATCTCTACCGGAATTTATACAATGAGCTGCTGAGCAAAACCATGAAAGGAGCAAGCGCATGAGAAAAAAACTGGTTTACATCTGCTCCCCGTGCCGCGGGGACATTGAAAAGAACATAGAAAAAGCCCAGCGCTACTGTCGCGAAGCCGTCGAACTCTGGGACGATGTAATCCCGATCGCACCTCATGTATATTTTACCCAGTTTCTTGACGACACCAAGCAGAAGGAACGCGCCGCGGGCATGGACATGGGCCTCTCACTTCTGGCCATGTGTGACGAGCTCTGGGTTTACGGTATCGAGAATCCGAGCGAGGGCATGAGAAGCGAGATCGAATACGCAAAGCAGCACCAGATCCCGATCCGAGACGCTTCCGAGCTTTACAGAAACCGCGAAGTCGAGACGCTTCCGATCGGTGACGCTCTGATCGTCCTCCCCTCTCACGTCGGGAACCTGAACGGAGTCGCCGCGATTGAATCCACCACCGTGCGGATCAATGGCGAAATGATCTTAGACCTTGCGATCGAGCTCAGACGACACCCCGGCCACGACATCACACTGGAGGCCGACAAAGGCGCAGACTCGGAGGTAGATCAATGAGCTGGGACACGGTTCCGGGAAGAAATGGCGAAGGCTACCCGGATCCGACAGCCAGCACCGCCCTTGCACGGGTGCAGCATAGCCAGAAAGGGCTCCAGAGCAAGCGAGCCGGTGAACACTTCGAGAATATGATCACCGCAAGCCTGAACTGGTACTGCGACAAGGGCGTGGCCTTCGTTGAAAAGACTCCGGAGCCCATGAAGCCACTCAGGAAGCCAGACCGACAGGGCCGTTTCCTTGCTTGCTACACCAAAGCCGGACAGCCGGACTTCAAGGGAACGCTCACCGGCGGCCGGGCCGTGGTATTTGAGGCGAAACACACCGACAGCGACAAGATCGACCAGAGCCGCCTCACCCCTGAGCAGGTGGAAAGCCTGACGCTGCACCACAAGCTCGGCGCTGCTGCCTTCATCATGGTGAGCGTGGGACTGGAAAACTTCTACCGGGTACCGTGGGAAGTATGGCGAGACATGAAACAGATCTACGGACGCAAGCACATGAAACTCGAAGATCTGGAACCGTACCGCGTGCAATATATCGCAGGGATCCTCAAACTGCTGGAAGGTGTGGAGATCGACTACGCCGAGGAAGGAGACACGCCATGAAATGCGAATACTGCGAGCTCCGCAGAGTCGGGCCTTTTGTAATTTCAAAAGCCTGCACCATGCTGAGCGGAAAGCTCATAAACAAACAGACGGGCGAACCGTTAAAAATTTGTATGCACCACATGGCCTCCCCGGATCCGTGTATGAACAACGGGAACGGCTGCGGGCTCTGCAAATCACAGAAAGGAGATCAAGCCAATGAACGACGCACTGCTGAGCAGTAAAAACATGTGCTGGTGCACTCCACCGGATTTTTTCGCGGAACTGGATCGCGAGTTTCATTTTGAACTAGATCCGGCCAGCACCGACAAAAGCGCCAAGTGCGCGAAACACTTCACGCCGGACGACGACGGCCTAAAGCAAGACTGGGGGGGTATCGCGTGTTCTGCAATCCGCCATACGGCCGAGCGATCGCAGACTGGGTACGCAAAGGCTACGAAGAAAGCCGGAAGCCCGGCACCACCGTGGTTATGCTCATTCCTTCGCGGACTGACACGGCATATTTTCACGACTGGATCTTCGGAAAGGCCAGCGAGGTGAGATTCCTCCGCGGCCGCCTGAAATTCACCGACGAGGACGGAAACGGCGAGGACGCAGCTCCGTTTCCTTCTGCCGTCATAGTGTGGCGGAGTCCGGAAAGCACCGGACGCGAGTTTGCCACATGGCACATATAAAAGCACCAGAGCCAGCGGGGCCACTGCTCCGCCGGTTCAGATAAGGAGGAAACCATGGACGGGATCACTAAACAGACACGCCGCCAGAGTTACGACGGCATACGAACACGCAGCGGCGAGCGCTGCAAGCTAATACTGGAAACCCTCGGAAACCGGTCAATGACCGTGGAAGAAATCACCGACGAACTGGTGGCTGCTGGCCACCTGAAATACTACGATCGCAACTTCGTGGCGCCGAGACTCACAGAGCTAAAAGGCGCCGGAGTTCTGGAAGTCGTCGGAAAGAAACCGAGCAAAAGAACCGGAAAAAATACAGCCGTATGGGCTGCGGTAAGGAGGTAAGCACATGAAAAAGCAGAAAGTACAGGCAAAGATCAACCTCGAAGCTCTCGCAGGCGGAGCCTTCGCCGAGAAACTCAACGAGGCACTCATGCAGGTGGCCGAAAACATTCAGAATCCAAACACAGAAGCAACCACCAAGCGCCAGATCACGGTAAACATTAAATTTACGCCGAACAAAACCCGCCAAATGGTAGGAACCCAGATCGCTGTCACGACCAAGCTCGCAGCTACCGAAGCAATCGACACGCAAATGGTGATGGGCGTCAATATGAGAACCGGCCAGATCGAGATCGCCGAATACGACGGGCAGATCCGCGGACAGATGGATCTCTCCGACTTCACGGACGCCGATCAGGATCAGGAACCAGAGGAAACACAAGCTGCAGCTCCTACACCGGGACAGAATCCGACCGGCAAGCCTCTGGATCTTAAAAACAGGGGAAAACAGGCACCTGCTGCCGCTACTGAATTAGTTCCGGGCCGTGACTACGATCCGGACACCGGCGAGGTATACGAAACCGCCGGACAGCCTACGGACGACCGCCAGACAACCGGCGGACGCAATAACATGAAGGTGGTAAAAATCGCACCAGCAAAAGAAGCATAAGGAGGTCAAGAAAATGGAAGGAATCAAAGAAGCAATCGCATATATCACAGGGCTGGCCGTAAAGGCTGAGAAGCCAGAAACAATCGAGATCAACGGCCGGACATACTGCACGAAGGATCTCAGACGCTACGACGCAGCCGACAAGGCCGAGCCGATCAAAGCGACCACTCTCACCTCTCTGGTGGACTATATCAAGGAAAGCCGCGAGGAACTCCGCGACAGAATGATCATTCAGGTGGTAAGCGCCACAAAGGTGCTGCTCTACTCCGGGCTGCTGGCCGAGCGTGACCGTGAGACTCTGTTCGAGGTCAACGCCCTGCTGCCGCAGTTTGAATATGGCCGCGAATATGATCAGGAGAGCTTCCTCGTGGCCATGCAGTCATGCTTCCAGAAAACAGACGACCGCGAAGCCGTCACCATTATGGCGAGCAATATCGTGAACACACAGCAGGGAACCTTCTCAGACGACGGAGTAAGCCAACAGGCAATCATCAAAACCGGAGTAACCACGAAGGACGCCGCCTTCGTTCCTAATCCGGTGAACCTGATCCCGTACCGCACATTTTTGGAAGTTCCGCAGCCTGCGAGTGACTTCGTGTTCAGAATCAGCGAGGGACGTGGCGGAGCCCCTGCCTTCAAGCTGGTGGCTGCTGACGGTGGCCTCTGGAAGTCTCAAGCAGTGGACAACGTGAAGAACTACATCGTCAAAGCACTGGCAGACGTTCCGGAACGCGAAAAGATCACGATCATTGCATAATGTGGCCGACATAAATGTCGGGAACATACCGGGAGGGCCAAACTCTCCCGGAAAATCAAAGGAGGACAATAACATGCTGATCATAAACATAGTGCTGGCCCTCGTGGCTGCTCTCCTGCTTTTTGGAGTTATCGGAGAAAAGGACGGGCTCAGACAGCAGAACATCACGATCGCCTTCGTGGCCGTGATCGTGCTCATTATCTCATTAAATAGATTTTTCTAAGGGAGGACAAAATCATGGAATATAAACCGAAAGTTATCACCGGAAAAGTAACCGGCACCGGCTGGCCGATCGACGGCCATGTGCTCTGGTTCTCACAGTGGGACTACGACAACCGCGAGAGCTGGCACCTCTACGGCTGGGAGGACTCAGAGGACGAGGCGGTCATGCAGACCGTATTCCAGACCGAAACCGAGGCGGGCCTCTGCCTGTTCGATACGCTGGAGAAGTTCGCAGAGAACTGGAAGGCGAAGAAATGGGAGCCGCAGGGCTCGTTCTGCCTGCCATTGGACAAGGTGGAAGTGCTGGAGGTAAAGCAGGAAGAAAGCACCAACAACACCCGCGAACGGCTCCGGGCTCACGGCTTCGATCTGACGCCGAGAAAGCAAACTGACCGGGGCGGGATCATCTGCCTACCACTGGACAAGAACCTGAACGGCGACGTGCAGGCCAAGCACCCGGACTGGGAGCCAGTCGAGTGCCCGACATGCGGCCGGAAATGCTGGAAACACCCGGAAGCTGACCGCCTCGCCAAAGAACAGGGCGCGAAAATGCTCTGTACTGAGTGCGCGATCAAAGCCGGGCTTCTGTCACCGTTCCGAAAGGAAGGCCCAAACCGCGCGCAGCGAAGGAGGGCAAAGCGTGAAAGAAGAAAATAACACAGAGGGGCTCTACTACCTCAAAATAGACGCGAGGCACTACTTCCCCGACGGAAAAATAGCAAGGGACGTGCTGGAGGCGCTCAGGTGCAGGCAATACGCCGCAATGCTGGCCTTCTATCTGGAGCGTGACCTCGACGACATAGAAAAACAAGCTCGCAGACTCGCGGAAAGCACCGCGCTGAGCTACTCGGAAGCACTCCACAAGATCGGCGGAGATATGCTGCGGAGCAAGCAGGAAAAACCGGCCACACTCTCCCTCTGGCCTATCAGACAAGAACCGGTGCGGCCGAACCGTGCAGCCAGACGAGCAGCTAAAAGAAAAGGAGGACGAAATGGACGATAACAAGAACAAGTCTATGGGCTGGCCGTTACTCTACACACTGGCAACACTCGCAGGTGTGGCCATGCTGGCAATCCTGAAAGCCTGCGACATTATATCAATGAGCTGGCCGGTGGTGATCGCCGGGCTCGTGTGGGTACCCACCGCGCTGCTGCTGATCACTCTCTGGGTGGCCACTCTCCTGATCTGGATCGGGCGAACTGGGAAAAAGATCAGGGAATACAATCGCAGGAGAAAGATCTCCCGCACTCTGGACGAATCCATAAAAGGGCTCACGCTAAACGGCGTCGGCCCCATTTATGGTATCAGAAGAAATAAAGGCGAAAACAACACCGACTACGAGAAAAGGATCCGCGAAAAGCTGGGGTTTTCCCTGCGCAGTCTGCCGAAATACGAAACCATGGAACAGCTCACCCTCTCCAATGTGGGCCCGATCTATGGCGTCGTAAAGAAACAGGACGAAAGCTGGAAGCACTACCGCCGCAGAATCCTGAAAGCAGCCCAAACTATTGATACCGTACAGCTACCAACCGGCAAGTGCGCACCGGGCGACCGCCGGACAGAGGGCAAAAAGTGAGCTGGCCAAGCAAAGAGACCGGCGCCTGCTCATGGGTGCCGGGGCTCGGCTTTAAAGAGTGGTACTCAACGAGCTGCCACATGTACTACGAGATCGCGAGCGCGGTCACAAAGAAGAATATCAAAGTCGGGACGTGCCCGTATTGCCACCGGCCTATCAAAATAAAGGAGGAACGAAAACATGGACTATAAAACAGAAGCGCAGCCAAAGGCAACCGCTGGAGGGGTACCGGTATTCTGCGCACATGACGCGATCGTGGCCATTGAGAAGCTGATCCCCAACCCGAAGAACCCGAACACACACCCGGACGCACAGATCCAAGCACTCGGCCGCATTATCCGCCAGACCGGGTGGAGGGCGCCGATCACAGTGTCGAAGCGCTCCGGCTTCATAGTAAAGGGCCACGGCCGCCTCGCTGCTGCCAAGCTCGAAGGACTCACCGAAGTGCCGGTGGACTACCAGAACTACACGAACGAGGCCGAGGAATACGCCGATCTGGTGGCAGACAACCGGATCGCAGAGCTGGCAGAGATTGACAACAAGCTGCTGGCTGACATTTTCGCCGATATTGACACCGGCGAGATCCCCATGGAGCTGACCGGCTACACCGACAAGGAAGTGGAAAGCCTCGTCACTGGACTGGCCGAAGCCCTGCACAATGACCTCACAGAGCCGGACGAGATCCCAGAGCTTCCGGAGGAAGATCAGACAATCACGCAACGCGGCGATCTCTGGATTCTCGGAAACCACCGCCTCGTGTGCGGAGACAGCACAAACGAAGCCGATCGCGCTCTCCTACTCGACGGAGCCGAGCCTCAGATCCTTCTCATGGATCCGCCGTACTGCTCCGAAGGTTTTCAGGAATCCGGACGCAGCACCGGAAGTATCGGAACCAAACGCTACGACGCAAACGGGAAGGAAATCAAAGTGACAATCGCGAACGATACCCTCAGCACTCGCGGATACCAGCAGCTCATGCGCTCGATCCTGAAACAGTTCACCGGTACCGTGGTTTATTGCTTCACCGACTGGAGAATGTGGCTCTATCTCTACGACGTAATGGAGGAAAGCGGGTTCGGCGTCAAGAATATGATCGTCTGGAATAAGAAAACGCCGGGCATGGGTATGGGCTGGAGAACTCAGCACGAGCTGATAATGTTCGCACACCGTACAAAGCCAGCATGGGACAACCACAAGGGCTACGGGAACGTGATCGAAGCCACCCGCTCCGGAAATGAGCTCCACCCGACGCAAAAGCCGGTGGAGATACTGGAGAAACTGCTGGACAATACACAGTGGGCCGAGGGAGTCATGGACGCCTTCGGAGGATCTGGCACGACTCTGATCGCTGCGGAAAGTATAGGCCAGAAGTCGTACCTCATGGAGCTGAGTCCTCAGTTTGTTGATACAATCGTAAAACGCTACATAAGGACAACCGGCAAGACGACCGGGATCCGACTGTTCAGGAAGGGCAAAGAGCTGGGCCGCGAGCACTTCGAGAGAATGTTCACGGAATAAGCCAGCGAAAGGAGGTGGAACCCATGCACCAGAACAGTGAGGCAAAACAGCCGAAGGAAACCGACGAGATCAAGAAAAAGCTGGAAAGCTACGCAGCACTCCACCGCAGGATCGACAACCAGATCGAACGGCTGGAGAATCTGGAGGCCGTCATGGGCTCCATATCCTCGCCGAGCTTCGACGGAATATCCGGAGGCGGTGGCGACGGAACCAGCAAACAAGAACGGCAAGTGATCCAGAAGGTAACACTGGAGGAAACGATCCGCCGCATGATCGCAGACGAGGATCAGGAACGCAGCGAACTGGAGGCCCTGATCTCCGAAATGGAAAAGCCGGACGAGCAGACCGTGTTAGAAATGCACTACTTCGACGCAGCGAACTGGTGGACGGTGTGCGCCGCCCTTCATGGTAGCCGGGAGGACTACGACGAACACGAGCAGCGCTACCTCAAAAGAACATTCAAGCTGCACGGCTCGGCGCTTCAATCGCTGGCCAGAATATACAGAGCAAAACAGGAACAGGGATAACAACGCCCGCCAGAAGCCACAGGAAGGCCGACGGCGGGCTTTTTTATGCGTCCAAAGAAATACGCGCCCACTCAGGAGAAAGCCACAGGCGGAGTACTCACGAGCACACAGGGGGATAAAAAGGGACAAAAAGGGATAAAAGGGGATAAACCACCGTGCTACTCTGTATAACAGCGAAAGCCGTCCGGGGACATGATAAAGATCCGGACGGTTTTTCCTATGTGCCTACCCTCAGAAAAGAACTGGGAGGGGTGCAAATTTTCCACAGGAAGGAGCAAACACATGGGCGGTCTATTCTATACAGGCCAAAGCCGCCGAACCTCTGGCAGCTTCACCGTGACATGCTCCGGAGCTAAGGATATTGTGAAGCGACTCAACAAACTGGAGAACGGCGGGCAGACGGCAATCAAGAAAACCGTCAACGACTTTATGAGCCGTGCGCCTGCGTGGGTATCGAAGGGAATCCGCGAACACTACGGGGTAGACACTGCCGCAATCAACGAGGCTAAACAACAACCTCGGAGGGGGCAGAGCTCAATCCAAGTGGCGGGGGTTCAAGTTGATAGTGCCTCCCTCATTTATAAGGGGCGGACACTGACGCCGACGCATTTCAAAATGAGCCCGAAGTCCAGACCAAGCGCTCAGCAAAAGAAGCCGATCAGGATCCCCGGACAACTAATCGCTGGAGCTGGCGACGTCGCAATGGTTCGACCACCGCGACCATACCAAGTCAAGGCGACGATCATCAAGGGATCCCGTGTGAGCCTCGGCTCGAACGTGTTCCTCACTGGCGGAAACGGCGGCTCCATGCTTCCGTTTCAAAAGACTGGGAGGGGACGCTCCCCGATCGAGGCCGTGCGCACCCTGTCCGTGCCTCAGATGATCGACGGCAAAGCACGCCAAACTATTGAGACAACAATCTCCGAGAAGCTCGGCGAACGCTTCAACCATTACATAGATCAAGTAATGAAATAGCCAAATGCTCCGAGCTCACGAGCCAAAGCCAAGCCAACGAACACGCGCCAAGCAGCAAGCTAAGCGCGAAGCAATCGAACAGCAAAGCCAAAGCGAAACCAAAAGCAACAGCAACAAAGAACAGCGAAACAAAGCGACCAAAGCAAAGAAGTAAAAGGCAAAGCAACTCGACCGAGCAACCGCGCCGAAATTTTTCCGCAGCCCGAAGGTACTGTCCGGGCTGCCAAACGCCTGCGGTGCTGGCGAGCCCAAAACACGCGCAGACTCAGAAAAATTTTTTCAGGCCGTTTCGTTTCGTTTGCCTCAAAGAAAGGAGGTGGCGCCATGGCGGAGGGCAAGCAGAATCTCCAAAACGCTGCCATTATTGCGAAGCTGTTCGGCGTCACCGACCGCCGGATCCAGCAGCTCGCAAAAGAGGGAATTATTCCAGCCGCCCAGAAGCGGCCGTATATGTTCGACCTGCTTCCGACGGTGCAATCTTACATCCGTTACCTGAGTGACAAAGCCAACGGCCGAGAGGCCAAAAGCGCCGACACCGCTCAGGTTGAAATGGAGAAGCTGCGGGCTGAGGCTGACATGAAACGCAGTAAGGCAGACATGGCAGCCATGCAACTGAAAGAGCTCGAAGGCAAAATGCACCGCAGCGAGGACGTGGAGGCCGTGATGAATGACCTCGTTTACACTGTCCGCAGCATGATAATGGCACTCCCCGGACGTTTGGCCATGGACGTTGTGCAGGTGGCAAGCGCCAACGAAGCCTCGGCACTGATCCGGGCGGAGTGCTACAAAATTCTGAACGAGCTCGCAAACTACAACTACGATCCGGCGGTATATCAGCGGCGGGTGCGGGATCGTGAAGGCTGGAGCGACGTTATAGTGGCCGCTGATGAAGCCGACGACTAAAAAATCCACCGCGAAACTCAACGCAGCCATAGCACCGGCCATTCGCAACTTTAAGCCACCCGAAGATCTGACGGTGGCCGAATGGGCCGATAGACACCGCCGCCTATCTCCGGAGAACTCCGCGGAGTCTGGCCCGTGGCGCACTTCGCGCACGCCGTACCTGCGGGAACCTATGGAAGCGTTCACGGATCCGAAGATCCGTAAGATCGTAATGGTGGCAGCGTCTCAGGTGGGAAAATCTGAGCTGGAGCTGAACATAATCGGCTACATTATCGACCAAGATCCCGGCTCGATCCTGTTCGTCCAGCCTTCCCTCGACGACGCCCGAAAGTTCTCACGCCTCCGTATCGCTCCAATGATACGAGACAGCAAGGTGCTGAGGGCGAAAGTTTCCGACGTCAAAAGCAAAGACTCCGGGAACACAATCCTCCAGAAGTCATTCCCCGGCGGTATGCTCACGATCACAGGATCCAACAGCGCCTCCGCTCTGGCTTCCACTCCCGCCCGCTACATTCTCGGCGACGAGCGCGACCGCTGGGCCGTGTCTGCCGGTGCTGAGGGTGATCCGTGGGCTCTGGCCGAAGCCAGACAGGCCACGTTCTACAATGCGAAGGCCGTCGAGGTATCAACTCCGACCATAAAAGGCGCTTCAAATATCGAAAGCAGCTACTACCTCGGAACACAGGAACGCTGGTGCCACCAGTGCCCTGAGTGTGGAGAGTACGGCGAGATCACCTTCGACCGCGTACACTTTGAACATACGGTGGCCAAAGTCCGCGGGAAAAAGGCGTACAAGATCGTGGGCCCGATTACATGGTGCTGCCCCTCCTGCGGCTGCATAGTACCGGAGGAAAAAATGCGGAAGCAGCCCGCAAAGTGGATCGCCGAGAACCCGGCGGCCTACGACGAGGGTGTCCGTTCCTTCTGGCTGAACGCTTTTTCTTCTCCATGGACTCCGTGGGAAAAGATCGCGCTCAAATTTCTGCAAGCTAAGGACGATCCGCAAAAGCTCAAAGTAGTTTACAACACACTGCTGGGTGAGCTCTGGGAGGATCGCGGCGACATAGCCGACGAGGACACCATGCTGGCCCGGCGCGAGGACTACGGCACCAATGCCGACGGCTCTCCCGTCGAAGTTCCGGAGGGCGTTCTCGTTCTCACCTGCGGCGTAGATACTCAGGACAACCGTTTGGAGTATGAAGTCGTGGGCCATGGCTTCTACGGTGAAACGTGGGGCATAAAAAAGGGCTACATCATGGGAAAGCCAGACACCGACGAGGTATGGCAGCAGCTCGACGACGTGATCGATCACGTTTACCGCTTCAATGACGGAAAAGGGCTGCGGATCTCAATCACCTGCGTGGACTCCGGCGGCCACTACACCCAAGAGGTATACACTCGCTGCCGTGAGCGTAAAAACAAGCGTGTTTTTGCTATCAAGGGCAAGGGCGGCGACGGGATCCCGTTCGTGACGCCTCCGTCAAAGGTTCCGATCAAGGACAACAAGCGGATCACCTGCTGGCTCTACACGCTCGGCGTTGACGCTGGAAAAGAAACGATCATGTCGAGCCTAAAGGTTCAGGAAGCTGGCCCGAAATATTGCCATTTCCCGATCCACGAGTCATGCGGCTACGATACCTATTATTTCAACGGCCTGCTCTCCGAGCGTCTGGAGCTCACGCAAACAAAGCGCGGCAACCAGTGGCACTGGGTAAAAATCCCCGGACACAACCGGAACGAGGCCCTCGACTGCCGCAACTATGCGAACGCCGGGCTAAAAATCATAGATCCGGACATGTTCGCGGTGGAGCGACGTCTGAAAAATGTCCAAGAAACGCCGCAAACAAAACCGGCGCAGCGCCGAAAACCAAAACCGGCAGCCCGGAACTACTTCGACGAGTGGTAAGGAGGTGAACCCATGAGATCAAAAGAAACCATACAGCAAGAGCTCACAGAAACGAGGACGCGACTCAGTGCGTATCTGGCCCGTGAGGCTGACATGCTCAGCAAGGACGGGGTGCAGCTCTACACAATCGGCTCCAGAAACCTGCAACGGTACCAGACTTCGCTCGCTTCCGTTCAGGACATGATCGCGAAGCTGCAAAAGCGAGTCCGCGAGCTGGAGGCTGAACTGGCGGGCGGATCTGCTCGCCGTGCCGTGGGGGTAGTCCCCCGCGACTGGTAAATGGGTAAACGCTGGCCGATCGGCTGGCTTTACTACGGCGACGACTGCGGGACATTTTCGCTCCTTTAGATACCGCGGCCGCTGCCGTTTTTAATTACTTGCAAGGAGGTGAGAAAAACGAAGTACGACCAAACGAGGGGGCTATATCTCCCGGATAACGTACGCCCTCAGAATAAGGGCTACGGAGAGGCGGGCGCAAGCTGGAGAAAAAAAGCCGTGAAAGGCTTTAATGCTCCCAGCGGATCCGCTCACGAGGACATAGACTTCAACAACTACACCATGCGACAGCGTGCCCGCATGTTATATATGGCCGCGCCGATCGCTACCTCGGCGATCAAAACCAACCGCACAAACGTGGTAGGCGTCGGGCTCAGGCTTAAAAGCCGGATCGACCGCGAAGTGCTCGGACTCTCACCGGATCAGGCAGAACGGTGGCAGAAAGAAACAGAGCGAGAGTTTTCCCTCTGGGCCAGCAACAAGAGAGCCTGCGACGCCACCGGCATGAATAACTTCTACGGGCTCCAGCAGCTCGCGCTGATCTCGTGGCTGCTCTCCGGCGACTGCATAGGGTTAATCAAGCAGTACGAAACCACTCGGCTGCTCCCCTACTCTCTCCGCGTCCACCTGATCGAGTCCGACAGAATCGCAACACCGAACAACTACGGGGCCGGGACTACGCTCTACTACACAACCGGTAAGAACCCAGAAACGGGCAACACCATATACGACGGCGTGGAAGTAGACAAGAACGGCATGGTGGTAGCGTATCACATACGCAGCAACTACCCGTATGAGCTCGGCGCTCCGGTTACTGAATGGGCCCGCGTTCTGGCATACCAGCAAAGCACCGGCCTTCCGAATGTGCTCCACGTCATTGACACAGAGCGCCCGGATCAGTACCGCGGCGTGAGTTATCTCGCGCAGGTGATCGAGCCGCTGCTGCAGCTTCGCAGGTATACCGAGTCCGAACTCATGGCCGCAGTCGTCGAGAGCTTTTACACTGCCTTCATTAAGACAGAAGCCCCGACTGATGAAATGCCATTCAATGAGGTGGATCCGGTACCACCCGGAGAAATGCGGAACCCGAACGAGTACAGCATGGGGCCGGGCCAGATCAATGTCATGGGGCCGGGTGAAAGCGTAGAATTTGCAAACCCGACGCACCCGAACGGCAGCTTCGACAAGTTCGCCGTAGCGATCAGTGCACAAGTAGGCGCCGCGCTGGAAATTCCCAGCGATCTGCTCCTGAAATCCTTCAACGCCTCATACAGTGCGAGCCGTGCTGCTCTACTGGAAGCGTGGAAGGCGTTCAAAATGCGCCGCGAATGGCTGGCGGACGACTTTTGCCGCCCATGCTATGAAGTGTGGATGAGCGAAGCCGTGGCCCGTGGCCGCATATATGCGCCGGGCTTTTTCCAGAATCCAGCGATCCGCGCCGCGTATCTCGGCAGCGAATGGCTCGGCCCGTCTCAGGGACAGCTCGATCCGGTGAAGGAAATCACGGCCGAGATCCTCGCGTGCAGTGAAGGCTTTTCCACTCACGAGCAGAGCACGATCCGCCTAAACGGTGGCCAATGGGACAGCAATGTGGAACAGCTCAGACGTGAAAACGAAAAGCTCGGAGGCAATCCACCAGATCCGCACCAGAGCGGCACCGGAACAGCGGAACCGGACGGCGAACAGGATCCGCCAGAAGGCGACGACAATCCACACAACCCCGAAACAGCTCGCAAGAGGGGCACGGTGGCTCTCCGCAGTCTCGTGATCGGCGAGCAGATAAAGCAAACCATACAAGGAGGATAAGCCAATGAAAACCAAACATAGCGGCCTAATCATGGGCCCGGCTGCTGCTCCACAAGCTCCCGCGGCGACAAAGTTCTGGAATATGGCCAGCACCGGCGACGACGAGGGAGAGATCACTCTCTACGGCGACGTTATGAGCCAGCAGCCCGTTGACTGGTGGACAGGCGAACCGGAGCCCGGCCTTTTTATCACGCCGGAGGGCTTCATGGAGGATCTGGCAGCAGTCAAAGACAAGGGACACATCACCGTCAAGCTCAATAGCTGCGGCGGCGATCTCTACACCGGGATCGCAATCCACAACGCGCTGAAAGCTCTCGGCGGTGAGGTGAACGTCATTGTCGAGGGAATCGCGGCCAGCGCTGCGAGCGTTATCATGTGCGCGGGCGACACAGTGACCGTGTACCCCGGTTCCCTGATTATGATCCACGGCGTAAGCGTTATGCTCTGGGACTACATGAACATGCAGGACATGAAGCAGCTTATGAAAGGAATGGACGCCAGCGAGCGGGCCGTGGCCGAGATCTACAACAGCAAGACAGGGATCGAAGTCGATACTCTCCGCAGCATGATGACCAAGGAGACGTGGTTCACCGGCCGCGAAGCTCTGGAGAAGGGTTTCGCTGACGCAATCAAAGAGGACGAGGACGATCCAGAAATGAGCATGAGCGCCGACAGAAAGGTGCTTTTTGTTAATGGAGTACGCCACAACGTTGACGGGCTCCAGCATGTGCCGGGCACTATCCCGGTGAAAGCAATCGCGACTCCACCGGCTGCAAAGCCCGGAGCAAATAAAAAGAAGCCGACCACAAAGGCGGTAAAAAAAGAAGGAGGTAACAAACCTATGGACGAGAAGGAACTGAGGGCAGCATACCCGGAGATCGTGGCCCAGATTGAGGCCAGCGCAAGAACCGAAGCACAGAACGCTTCCGGTGAGGCCGTGGCAGCAGAACGCCAGAGAATCGAGCAGATCGACTCGATCGCCGCCTCTATCCCGGATCAGCAGCTCGTACACGACGCCAAGTACGGCGACAACCCTTGCACAGCTCAGGAGCTCTGCTTCCGTGTTATGCAGACCAGCGCAGCGTCCGGCCAGAATTTCCTCGCAGCATATCAGGCAGAGGGAGCAAAATCCGGAGCCGCAGACGTAGGCGCAGCGCCTAACGGCGGCGCACCTGCAAGTGCTCAGGAACAGGACGCAGCAGACATTCAGGCGGTAGTTTCCGCCTACAACCAGACCAAAGGAGGTACGAAGTAATGAGTAAAAGACTCGACGAGACGATCGGGGCCGTAGGCTTCGACAACCTGATCAACGGCCAGTACCCGCCCGCAGAGGTTTTCACTGTGAAGATCCGTAAGGAAGCCACAGAGGCCAAAATCTACAAGCGCGGCACTGTTCTGGCACTCTCCGCCGGTACCGCAGGCGACGGCTTGCGTGTAATTCTCGGTACCGCTGCGAAAAGCAACGAGACACTGACAGCCAACTGCGTGCTGGCTGACGACGTGGAAGTCGGAACTGCTTCCGACGCGGTGGCGACTGCATACCGTACCGGCCATTTTAACGAGAACAGCCTGATCACTGACAACAGCCATGCGATCAGTGAAACGGACAAGGAAGCGCTCCGCTCTGCCGGAATCCTGCTCTCTGACGCCGTAGCATACTAAAAAACAAGGAGGACAGACAAATGGCTTTTAATTTTTATGATACCCACACACTGCTCGCCTCTGTGCAGCAGCTCCCGCCGCTTCACTCTTTCCTTTTGGATCGCTATTTCCCTACTAACGCCGCCTCTGACGTGTTCGCCACTGACGACGTGCTGGTGGAATACCGCAAGGGATCCAAGAAAGCGGCACCTTTTGTAGCACCTCGCAAGGGCGGGATCACGATCCTGCGCGAAGGCTACACCATGAAGCGCTTCACTCCGGCGCATATTGCACCGAAGCGCCCACTCTCCATTGACGACCTGAAAAAGAGAGGCTTCGGGGAGGCTCTTTATACTAACCTGACTCCAGATCAGAGACAGGGCGTAATCATGCTCGGAGATCTCGACGAACTCCGCGACATGAACACCCGCAGAAAGGAGGCCATGGCTGCCGAGGTAATCTTCACCAACGGCTGCATTATGCACGAGTACACGGACGACCTCGGCACTTACGAGGAAAAAGAAGTCCGTTACTATGACGGCACCAGCAACCCGGCAAAATATACTCCTTCCGCAGACTGGGCCGACACTGAGGCAGGCGGCAAGCAGATGATCGACGACGTGGCCGCCATGATCTCCATGTTAAGCACAAGAGGGCTCCCTGCGACTGAGTGCCTCATGGCTCCAGACGTTGCGGATCTTTTCCTCCGCAATCCGTGGATCCTGAAACTGCTCGACAACCGCAACTACCATATCGGAGGTGTAGATCCTGAGACTCTGCCTGCCGGTGCTTCCAAGATCGCCCGCCTGAATATCAAGGGCCGAATGATCGACTTCCTCACTTATGAGGACACATACACCGAGCTGGACGGAACTGTAAAGCAGTATATCCCGCAGGGCATGATCGCGGTAGGCGCTCCGGCTGCTGGCCGTACTGTTTACGGCGCGATCACTCAGGTGGAGCAGACCGACGGCGAGTTCCATACTTACACCGGCGTGAACGTGCCGAAGTATATCAGCGACGCCGCTCACAACACCCGCGAGCTCACTCTTAGCTCTGCGCCGTTGCCTATGCCTAACAACGAGTGCCCGTTCAGCGTGGCGAAAGTTATCAACTAAGCGTACCGGATAGAAAGGAGCAAAACCATGAGAAAAATCAGGGTAACAGTGGGAACCGTCGGATATTACGACGCCAAGCACGCCCACAAGAGAATGACAGCAGCGGACGGCCCGTTTGAGTGTGAGGACACTCAGGCGGAGCACTTCGTCTCTGCTGGTGTCGCTGAATATGTCGGCGGCGCAATCGAAGTAGACGAGGCGGACGAGCAGGAAGTGACCGGCCACCTTGCAAAGAGCCAGCTCGAAGAAATGACGATCCAGCAGCTCCAGAACCTCGCCGGGGATCTCGGCGTTGACGTTACCGGCTGCAAAAAGAAAGCCGATTATGTGGACGCGATCGCAGCCACAGAAGTAAACGCTGGCGGCATGGTTGATGACGAGGACACAGACGGCGACGCTCTCCCGGATCTGAACGCAGCGGATCCGGAATAATGGAGGTGAGCACATGATCCGAATGATCAAAGGTACCTACGGGCTCGTTAAAAACGGTACCGTGGAACCTATGACGAAACACTCTCCTGCCTTCTCTATCAACGCAGCCCGCGAGGCTGAGCTGGTGGAGGCTGGCGTGGCCGTGTATGAGGCGGAGCCGGAAAGAACTCCCTCAGAATACAACAGCCTGAACATGACAGAGCTCAGAGAAGCTGCAGCAGCGTATGGCGTAGACGCGAGCGCAGTCCGCAGTAAAAAGGAAGTGATCGCCCTGATCGAGGCAGCTAAGGCCAGAGCCGACAGCTCCGCAGAAATCGAGGCGGAACCTTCCGAGGCGTAAGCTCGTGAGCTTCAAAGACCAAATAAAGCAGGATCTCTCGGACATTTTCCTGAATCTGGACGAGTTCGCAGACCTTCACCGGATCGAAGGGAAGGAAGTCCCGGTGGTAATTGACAGTGACATAATGGCCAAGCTGAGCAAAATCGGCGACAACCGTATTCATGGAATGGACGAGGCCGACATGGTGATCATGGGAAAAGCCTCCGACCTTCCAGAAAATCTGGATCCCGGCCGCCTTCTCAATCTGGACGGCCGTGAGGTGATCGTTGTCACTACCACGTCGGAAATGGGACTCGTACAGATCGCGGTTCGCCAGAATCGCATGAGCTAAGGAGGTGACGGCAGCATGACACTGGTAAACAGTATCGACAAAATAGTGAGCTGGCTCACTGAAAACGTATGCAGCAAGATCACCCTCAAACTGCCGGACGACTACCGGAACGACACCGGCTACGACGTCGTTATGGTAAACCCCGCGGCGTTCCCTTTATACGTTCCGGGAAAGGATCGGCTGCCGCCAAACGTGGCCGCTCCGATCCCTTCCGTCTGCGTGCAGCTCATGGAAGGAAGCGACGAGCTTATTCAGAAAAAGAGGCAGCTCCAGATCCGGCTCTGCCTCGCCTGCTGGAATCCCGGCCAACACGGCGGGGAGATTTTCAACCCTCGCGAAAACGCGAAGGCAACCGGCGGCTACTCCTACTACGTCAATACCGGAGAAGCTGCCAAAACATACTCGCGAAACATGGACGGCTGGCGCGATTGCTACAATCTGGCCGACCTCGTACTCCGCGAGATCGAAACTGCGGAATATATCGCAGGCCATAGGCTCGTAAAAGAGCAAGGGATCAAGTTCGGCCCGTTCACAGAGGACGGCAATGTCTGGGACTACTACCCGTACTGGCATAGCTGGATCAGCTTCGCGCTGGAAATCGGAACGACTCCGGCGATCCCGAAAGAATACGAAGAATTTTTATAAGGAGGACTAAAACATGGCATATTTGCATGGCGCATATGGCGAAATCGGCGAAAGCAAAGTGGCTTCCGTCACTCAGGCCGACGTGGTGGCCGCGTATATCGGCACCGCACCGGTGAACCTGATCAGGGGTTACGCTGACAAAGATCTCGTTAATATGCCGGTAAAAGTAACCAATATGAGCGAAGTCCAGAGCCTCGTCGGCTACTCCGACGACTGGGAAACATTCACCCTCGGTTCTGCGTTCGCTGAGCACTTCGACAACACCGTCGGAAATGTAGGCCCGATCTATATCGTGAACGTGCTCGATCCTGCGGTACATAAATCCGCACAGAAAACCACAAAGGCCCTGACCTTCACGGACGGCAAGGCAGAGTTTGAGAGCGACAAGATCATTCTCGACACCTTCGCGATCGCAGACAAGGCCGAGGGCGTGGACTATGCTCTCTCTTATAGCATGGCAAAGCACACAGTAACCGTGACACTGCTCAAAGAGACTGACGGGGCCGAACTCTCCGCAACCTTCGACACCGTGGACACTTCCAAGGTGCAGGCGGCCGACATTATCGGTGAGAGAACCGAAACTGGAGAATATACCGGACTTGCTTCCATGGCTCTACTCTATCAGTATCACAACGTCGTGCTCAATATTCTGGCAGCTCCGGGCTGGAGTCATATCCCGGCCGTATATAAGGCCATGGTAAGCACTGTCCAGAAACTCAACGGCCACTGGGACGGCTTCGTTCACGCCGACGTTCCTCTGGAGGACAAAGGAACCAAGATCGACACACTCGCAAAGGCTCAGAAATGGGCTATTGACAACGGCTACACCAGCGAGTTCTCGAAGGTATACTGGCCTAAAATTAAGGACGGCAGCGGCCGGATCTTCTGGCTGTCCACAGTAGGCGCCGCCACTATGCAGCGCGTAGACCTGAGCCACGACGGCGTTCCGTTTGAATCTCCGTCCAACAAGGAAATCATGGCCACGAGCCAGTATTTCGGTGAGGACTCCAAGAGCCGCGGCTTCGATCAGGAAACTGCGAACAAGCTCAACGAAAAAGGAATCACAACGGCCTGCTTCTGGGGTGGCCGCTGGGTATTGTGGGGCCCTCATACTGCTGCGTACAAGTACAACGGCAGCATGGACGCCCGCGCAATCTTCGACGTAAATATCCGTATGCTGGAGCATATCACGAACAGCTTCCAGAAGGATCACGGAACTGAGATCGACAGCCCTATGACTCCACAGGACAAGGACAGCGTGCTGAATTTTGAAAAGGAAAAGCTCGACACCCTTCTGGGAATCGGTGCCCTGATCGGTACCCCGTCCGTGGAATTTGTGGAGAGCGCGAACCCTACCAGCAACATGCTGAACGGTGACTTCGTTTGGGACTTCTCCGTAACTAACACGCCTCCGTTCAAGTCTGGCACCGCTCGCGTATGCTACACAGACGAAGGCTTCCAGTCCTTTTTTGCTACTGAATAAGGAGGTGCAGAACAATGGCAAAATGGCTCGATATTAAAGGCCCGGTAGTGGCCGACACTGTATACGCGGACAGCACTCTGGTGGCGAAGGACGTCTCCTTCACTCTGCCCGGTATTGAATTTTTAACCGCTGACGTGCAGGCCATGGGTAACATGACCGTGCCACTGATCGGACTTCTGGAGAACATGGAGCTCTCCATTACAAAGATCGGCGTAGACAACGGCCTGCGCCGCATGAACCGCCTTGAAAAGCAGAGCTTCGAGTTCCGCTGGGTTCAGAATGTCGTAAAATCCGACGGATCCACCGCACCCGAAGGCTGCAAGGCTTTTGTGCGTACTATGCCGGCATCCTTCCCTGAATTGGGCGTCGAAGTTGGCAGCGCAACCGAAGCCGAGAACGCTTACAACGTGACAAGGCTCCAGATCTACGCAAATGGCGTCGAGATCTGCTGCGTTGACCGTTTGGCTCAGATCCTCCGTATCAACGGCAAGGACTACATGAGCCAGATCAACAACCTGCTTTAATGCAGTAATCAAAAATAACCACGGCCCGCCGGTCAAGTCACTGGCGGGCTCTTTTTTGCTTGAAAGGAGAACAAAATGAACGGAACCCTCACTCTGAAAAATCCCGTGATGATCAACGGGGACAAAATCACAGAAATGAAGTACGACACGAACGAGATCGACGGCGTGCTTTTCGCAACTGCTGAGGCAAAGAGAAAAGCGGCTGCAGGTATGAAGAACCTGTCCGTGTCCGCAGCGGCAGAGTTCGACTTCGGCCTCCACCTCTACCTCGGCTATGCTGCGATCGTGGCCGTGAATCCGACTTATGACTTTTCCGATCTGGAGCGCATGAAGGGCGCGGACGTTGTGGAGGTAATGGCCCTCGGCCGAAATTTTATGCTGAAATCGGAGCCGGAACCACAGGAAAACGACTCCGCAGAGCCTACCGCGACTACGCCAGAGTCTACCACACCAGCACGACAGAGCTCGAAAAAAAGCGAGTAACTGACTTCATCATAGAGTATGCAGAAGCGGCCGAGGATCTCGCAGCCGAAAAAAAACGCGCTGAGAAAAATCGGCCGCTAAACATAAGGAGGCCAAAGCACACAAGGAGGTGAGGACGTGGCAGACCATACTCTACAATCTACGATAGAGATCGCCGGATCCCTCAGCCCCTCCCTTCAATCGGCTATAAACGCGGCCGTCTCTCGTCTGGAGGAAATGAGCAAAGAAACGCTCGAAGCCGCCGGTGCTTCCGCACAGTTGGCAGCAAAGATCAGTACGCAGGAGACAGTCCTCAAAAATCTGGAACAAGGCTACGCCGACTACATTGTGACCGGCCAAGAAGGAACCGAGGAAGCCGAACAGCTCGCGAGTACAATCCAAGAACTGTCCGGTGAACTGACGGAAAATCGCGGCACGTTGGACGCGGCAGAAAAAGCCGCCCGTGCCCTGTCCGAAACCATGGACGACGCAGGCGGAGAAGCTGAAACGCTGCGCTCTACAATCTCCAAACAGGAGGACACCCTCCAACAGTTAAAACAGCGATACGTTGACGTTGCAACCGAACAAGGGGAAACCAGCGACGAAGCGCGGGAACTCGCTCGACAGATCCAAGACCTATCCAGCGAACTGCACGAGAACAAAACCAAGCTCTCGGACGCAGAGTACGCAGCGGACAAGTTGGACAATTCTCTGGAGGAAGTCGAAAGCTCGGCCAAAAAGGCAGACGACGGCTTCACCATGTTTAAGGCTACGTTGGCAAATCTCGCAGCCGACGCGATCATGCGAGCGGTGGACGGTATCAAAAATCTGGTCGGAAACGTCATAGAGTTGGGCCAAAACTTCACCAGCACCATGTCCGAGGTATCGGCAATCAGTGGCGCAACCGGTGAGGACTTCGAGAAACTGGAAGCCTGCGCCAGAGAATACGGCGCCACCACGGTTTTCTCGGCCAGCAATGCAGCCGAGGCCCTCAAATACATGAGCCTCGCCGGGTGGGACGCCGATCAGTCCACAAGTGCGCTGGGTGGCGTTCTGAATCTGGCCGCCGCTTCCGGCATGGAACTGGGAGCAGCTTCCGATATGGTAACGGACTACCTGAGCGCCTTCGCCATGGAGGCCGGAGACGCCGCATACTTCGCAGATCTGCTCTCCTACGCGCAAAGCCACAGTAACACAACGGCCGAAGCGCTGGGCGAAGCCTACAAGAACTGCGCCGCCAACCTGAACGCAGCCGGGCAGGACGTCGAAACCGTCACCTCACTGCTCGAAGGAATGGCAAACCAAGGTTACAAAGGATCCGAAGCTGGAACCGCCATGGCCGCGATTATGCGAGACATAACCAACGGAATGAAGGACGGCGCGATCAAGATCGGAGAAACCTCCGTGGCCGTAATGGACGCACAGGGCAACTTCCGAGATCTCACCGACATTCTCACAGAAGTGGAAGCCGCCACAAATGGAATGGGCGACGCAGAACGAGCCGTCGCGCTATCTTCCACTTTTACCGCAGACTCCACCAAGGGCCTGAACCTGATCCTCAACGAAGGCATGGACAATATCGCCGGGTACGAGGAAGAACTCCGCGGAGCTTCTGGATCCGCTGAGGAAATGGCCAATATTATGAACGACAACCTCAGCGGCGACGTGGCGGCAATGAACAGCGCCTTCGAGGAACTGGGGCTCAAAATTTACGACGCGCTGGAAAGTAAGCTACGAGCAGGTGTGCAGTTTATCACCAACGGCGTGATCCCGGCGATCGAATGGCTCGGCGGACATATCCCAGAAGTGACCATAGCGGTGAGCGGCCTCGGTGCCGTTATCGCGGCTATGAACTGGGGAACCATATCGAGCAAGATCGCAATGGTGAAGGGCGCACTGGTAAAACTCGCTGCAGCACTGGGAGGCGTATCGCTTCCGGCTATTGCTATTATCGCAGTGATCACGGCCGTGGCTCTCGCCTTTACGAATTTATGGAAAAACAACGAAGAATTTAGGAACAAGATCACAGCGATCTGGGACGGAATCAAGGCCAAGTTCGACGAGTTCGGGCAAGGAATTGTGGACAGGCTCAACGCGCTGGGGTTCGAGTTCGAGGACATAACCGAAGTAATGAAGGCAGTCTGGGACGGCTTCTGCGAGGTGCTCGCTCCGATTTTCGAGGGCGTATTCCAGCAGATCAGCAATATTCTGAACGAGGCCCTCGACATTCTGACCGGCCTGTTTGACATCTTCGCCGGAATTTTTACCGGTGACTGGGACATGGTATGGCAGGGCGTCCAAGAAGTTTTCGGCGCAGTCTGGGACTTCGTTGTGGCAACCTTCGAGAACTGGATCAGCACGTTCACCTCTCTGGCGGACACCGTTCTGGGCTGGTTCGGCACCGACTGGGAAACCGTCTGGACGAATGTTAAAACATTTTTCTCAGACACATGGAACGCGATCTCGTCGTTTTTCTCCGGAATCCTGACGGGAATCAAAACATTTTTCACGGACACATGGAACGCGATCGTCTCGTTTTTCTCCGGAATTTTATCCGGAATTTATTCGAGCGTTACCGGAACCATGACCGAGATCCACGACACCTTCACGAATATCTGGGACTCAATCACCGGATTTTTGTCCGGAGCATGGGAAACAATTAAAAACATTGTGACCGTCGGGATCATGGCCGTGAAGGAAATTATCAGCGCAGCCTTCCAGATCATCACGCTGCCGTTTCGGTTTATCTGGGAAAACTGCAAGGACACGGTGCTCTCTATCTGGGAGACTATCAAGAGCGTGATCGGCGAAAAAATCGACGCCGTAAAAGAAAAGATCACCACGGTGACGACTGCGATCTCCAACGTAGCAAGCGCAGCATGGAACGCGATCAGCTCCACGGCTTCCTCCCTCTGGGAAGGAATCAAAGGCACGATCGGTTCCAAAATCGACGCAGCCAAGGAGAAAGTAAGCACCGCGACGAGCGCGATCACCAGCGTGGCAAGTTCCGCATGGTCAAGCGTAAGCTCCACGGCTTCCTCTCTCTGGAACACAATCAGCTCCACAGTGAGCAGCAAGATCTCGGCGGCCAGTTCCGCCGTAAGCTCGGCAACGAGTACGATCACCAGCGTGGCAAGCTCTGCGTGGTCAAGTGTGAGCTCTACCGCTTCCTCTCAATGGGAAAGCATCCGGAGCACGATCAGTAGCAAACTGAGCAGCGCAAAGTCTACCGTTTCCAGCTTAATGAGTGGAATCACTTCCACCATGAGTTCAGGACTCAGCTCCGCACTCAGCACAGTGTCGGGTAAGTTCTCCAGTATTTACTCGACGATCAGCAGCAAAATGTCGGCAGCAAGGGACGCCGTAGGAAACGCGATCAGCGCCCTAAAATCAAAGTTTAATTTCTCGTGGAGCCTGCCACACCTGAAACTCCCTCATGTGAGTATCAGCGGCAGCTTCTCGATCAACCCGCCAAGCGTACCACACTTCGGTATTTCATGGTACAAGGACGGCGGTATTCTGACGCGCCCGACTATTTTCGGCGCAGCAGGTAACAATCTTCTGGCTGGTGGTGAAGCTGGCGCCGAGGCGGTGGTTCCTCTTGCAACCCTCTGGGATAAGTTGGAAACCATGATCACCTCAGTGTTCAACACTGCAAGCACAACCGGCGGATCTTCTGGCGAAGGACTCACAAGCACGGCCGGAAGGCTTCTGACTCTGGACGACTTCTCTCTCGGAAGTCTGGCAGACAGTGGCGGCGTGGTAGTTTACTACGACTTCTCCGGCTTCACATGGAGCCCACAGATCCAGACAGAAGGAACCGGCGACGACGCGGACGACTTCATGGCGAAGCTCAAAGCCCACGAGGCCGAGTTCTTCGACTGGCTGGAAGAATTTATAAAAATGCGGGAGGTGGCTCAATATGCGTAGAGTAACAGGCTACAAAGACTACACGACACGCGAAGGGGACACCTTCGACGCGCTGGCCCTCGAAATGTACGGGGAGGAAATGCTGGCGCACTATATCGCAGAATTTAACCCCGACTATGCGGACGTGCTGATCTTCGACGCGAACGTGGCCCTCCGGCTGCCGATCGTCGAAGGTGCAGAGACGCCGGAAACTCTGCCGCCGTGGCGTCGGGACTCTGAGGACGAGGACGACAGCGCGTGAACCTCTACTACAACGGGGTGGATATATACGGGGACGTGTCGGTGAACTACTGCGTGCACGAAATGTTCGCAGAAAAGCAAGCCGACACCCTCGTGATCCGCTTCAACGACACTAAGGGAACATGGAGCAAGTGGCAACCGGCCGAAGGTGACACCGTGCAATTCAAAGAAGGCGCGAGTGATACCGGGAAAATGTTCGTGCACTCCATGAAACCAGAAAACGGGCTTTTTACGATCCGAGCCATGTCCATGCCGAAAAGCGGCAAGACAAAAAAGAGTAAAAGCTGGGAGGGCGTCCGGTTCCTGCAACTGGCAAATGAGTTCGCAGGAAATCACGGACTAACATTCCAGAACTACGGCTGCGCGGATCAGGTTTACCCGTATATTAAGCAGGACAACGAGACAGACTTCGCCCTATTTCACCGGCTCTGCGCACTGGAAGGCTGCCAAATGCTTATATTTGACGGCAAGCTGCTGGCGTATAACGAGCAGTACATAGAGGGCCAGACTCCAGCCGGTAGTCTCTCCGTAGATGAAAACGGCGTTTTCTCCTATGAGGACAACCGGGGCGGAATGTACGGATCCTGCGAAATTGCAAGCGGAAGCTACTCCGGAAAATTTATAGCCGACAGCTCCAACAGCTCAGTGCTCCGCCCTGCGGTGCCTATTCAGGTAACCAGCAATGCAGAGGCGGCACGCTTCGCCAAGGGGCTGCTGCGGAACGCGAACAAGTTCGCCCGATCCGGATGCTTTTCCAAGTCACTTATGACCGGATATGCAGCCGCCAGCATTTTGACACTATCAACACCAAGGGCAACCATGTGGGACGGTACCGTTTTTGTGTATAAAGTCCGGCATGATTTTGTCGGAAATAAATCCACGATCTACTTCCGACACATTCTGGAGGGCTACTAATGGGAAACATCAATAAAGGCACGATCGCCAGCATATCAGGAAACACGGCCCGCGTTGTACCGTCTGACGCCGGGGCTAAGCCAACCGCAAAGATCACGATCCCGTGGCACCTCCGCGGATCCACCGGAAACCTCTCAAAAGGCACGGCGGTGGTTTATGTGGAGTTTGACGACTCCACCGGGCTGCTGCTGGGCCGGGCGGACGGTGAATGGGGGTGCTACCTGCCGAGACTCTCGGCCGGTAATATCAACGTACCGAAGGGCGACGTCACAGCTCGCGGCATAAGCCTGAGCGGACACACCCACGGAGGCGTCGAAACAGGCAGCGGATCCACTAAAAAACCAGACTAAGGAGGTACAGCCATGCCAACAATGGCACAGTGGGGCTCAAAAAAATGGGCCGTATCATCAAAGCAAGTCGTCGCGCTGGAGGGGCTGGCCTTTTCCTACGAGCAGGTGGCCGACGAAAACACCAGCACCGAGGACAAAAAGACGACTAACGAACGAGGTACCGAGCTTTTCCCTCTCTCATTCACCACCGTGCTGCACTCAGGCGCAGGCGTTGACGTATGGGCGGAGATCCAGAGCTGGAAGGCTCTCGTCACAAAAGTGAATTATTTCTATCTCGGCGGCAAGAAGCTGGGGCCGAAGCTCCAGCTCCGAAAAGTCGCGGTAAGCAACACAAAGGTGGACGGCAAGGGGCGGCTGCTTCTGGCCACTCTTTCCTTCACATTCAAGGAATACGATCCGGCCACCACCAGCGTGAAGGTAAGCACCACCGCGCTGAATGTGAAAGCGAGCACCGCCTCGAAGTCCGTCAAGAAAACAACCAACACAGCGGCCAAAAAGGCCGCAAAAAAAACGATCAAAGTCGGCGACTATGTGAAGCCGACCGGCAGCAGGTACGCAACCGGCCAGAAGATACCAAACTGGGTAAAACAACGAAAGCATAGGGTGAGCCAGATCAAGAGCAGCCAAAACAAGGTGCTACTGGGCCACCCTAACGGGATCAATAGCTGGGTGTATCTGTCCGAAGTAACTCTCGCATAAGGAGGTGACGCCATGAGAGCAAGCGGAAACGGGAGCCCGGAAGTGTGCGCCGCCAATCTGCTGAGGATCGTCCGCGGTGAAGTCGCATACGATCGCGTGCGCGGCGTTGACGGGACTCTGATCGACAAACCGAACGCGACCGACGAGGCCGTGGCTGACGCGGAGTGGGTTCTGGAAACCTTCGAGCCCCGCGTGGAGTCTGACAGTATCGCCTCAGATCCGGCGGCTGCCTTCTCTGGCGACTTCGGCATGATCGTGAACATTATCCAAAGAAAGGAGGACGAGGACGCATGAGCGAGCTCAAATTCATAGAGACAACCGACGAAACAATCTACACCGACATACTGGAAGAATTAGAGAACGGCGTCGGCGAGCCTCTCTACCCCGGTGACGAGCGCCGAATCTTCGGCGACACCATGGCGAAGGTGATCGTCACTGTTTACAACACAGTAAACGACGCCTGCCGCCAGAAAATGCTCCGATATGCAAGGGGCACTGTTCTGGACGCTCTGGGAGAAAACAGAGACGTGATCCGTCTCGATCCTACCTATGCCACTACCACCCTACGGTTCACAGTTACCGAAGCGGTGGGCTCTAATATCATTATACCGGCCGGACTTCGAGTAACAGGTGACTTCGTTCACTATTTCCTGACAGACACCACAGCCGTGCTTTATGCAGGTAGCCTCTATGTGGACGTGGCAGCAACCGCCGAGGAAGGCGGCACGGACTACAACAACATAGACGAGGGCGAGATCTCCGAGATCGTGGACGTCTCCGACGTTCCACTGCTCGACGGAGTAACAAACCTGACCATAACAGAAGGCGGAGGCGACCGTGAGGAGGACGAACCGTACCGTGAGAGAATCCGAGAGGCTGAGAACAAACTCAGCACCGCAGGCCCGGCCAAAGCCTACAAATACTGGGCGCTGTCCGCGAACTCTCTCGTCACGGACGCAGTGGTGGAATCCGAAAAGGAAACGATCACCAGAACACTGAAAACATACGCCGGGCACGCCTTCCAAGGTGGCGCCAATCTCCTGCCGGACACTCTGGTGGTTTTCCTGAGTGACGGATCCGAAGCCACAGCAGGGGCCGACTATACGGCCGAGTATGCAGACGAGCTTCTGACTCTCTCACTCTCCGGATCTCTCGCTGGAGCCGAGGCGGTAAAGATCCAGATCGGCCGCAATATGTACGGCCGCGTCAAGATCGTGCCGATCTGCGCCGGAGGACAGATTCCGAGCGAGGAAGTGCTGGCCGACGTGCTGGCTGCCTGCTCTGCGGACGATGTTCGCCCTCTCACTGACATGGTAACGGTGGAAGCTCCGGAAACTCACGAGTATGACATAGAGCTCACCTATTACACCACTAAAGCCAACGAGTCAGAAGTAGTGCAGAACGTGGAAGGATCCGGCGGGGCTATTGATCAGTATATCAACTGGCAGGGCTCCACACTGAATCAGGACATAAACCCAGACGAGCTCCGGAAGCGGATCCTCTGCCCTGACTGGGCCGACGATCTGATCGGAGCCACCCGTGTGCAGATCATCAAACCGGAATACACCGAGCTCAACAGCACGACCGTGGCCAAGTTCTCCGGTAAAAAGACCGTGAAGCATATCGTCAGAGGATAAAGGAGGTGGACAGCATGGGCGGCATGAAAGTGTCAAACATGGATTTTATAAAACTGCTGCCCGCCTTCATGCAGGACGACGAGGCAGCGATCGCACTCAGCAAGGCCGTGAACAAGCTCATAGGTGAGCCGGGCAAACGTCTGGCCACAATCCGCACATGGGACAAGGTAGACGAGCTCACAGAGGCGGAGTGCAACGAAATGGCGTGGGAGCTGGACATTGACTGGTACGACTCCGAAGGCATGAGCCTGACAGAGAAGCGGAACACAATCAAGCTCGCGCAGCAGATCAAAAGAAAACGCGGTACCAAGTGGGCCGTTGAGTGTCTGATCGGCGCATACTTCGGCGAGGGCTATGTCATGGAGTGGTTCGAGATGGACGACTCCCCGTACACCTTCGCGGCTCTAACCACAAACGCGAACACCGACGGCGAAAATTTTAATAAATTTGTTGACGCCGTTCAGGCTGCCAAAAATGTGCGCTCGCATATCGCGGGCGTTTTCTATTACTGGCAGCAGGGGCCGGATCCCGGTATTGAGTGTGCGCTGAACACGGAGCTGCACCGTTATGATTTTGTAAAATGCGGTACCAACCCGCGAACGGCCACGATCGGCTTCGTGATAAAGCCGAGCATTGAAACAGATCCGGAAGTGAAGCCGTACCTATACGACTACACTCACGCCGGAACTACAACCTGCGGAACATATCCGCAGCCCGGAACACTCGGCGCCGTCGTAAAGCAAGCGGCTGCAGCCGAGCCTGACACCGAGGCGTTCCGCTACAACTACCCTGAATGTGGAATAACTCCACGGCCGGGGACGTTGGGCTCAGTTATAAAACGCGCAGCAGCCACGAACGAAAAGGCGGCCCTGTTCTGCTATCCGTTCGTAAAATGCGGAACTAAGCGCTGCGGGGAATAAACCGAAAGGAGGGCACAAAATGGCATACTTCGGCGAAGCCTACATGGGACGAAGGCGGCAGCAGTGGCTCCGCTCTCTCGCCTATGTCGAGGCTCAGACAAACGGCACATGGCACCGCGGAACGATCAACCAGAAAAAGATCGAAGGCGAAAACGTGGTAGTTATGGCGACGTTCCCGACGCTGGACTCTATCGCCTGCACGATCAACGCCTCCCGTCTGATCGACACCTACGGGGAGCAGGCAGCATACCAGCAGAGAACTATCAACAAAGTGGCCGGACAGGGAACCATGATCAAGATCACGATCCCGATATATGAAGTCACAGCATAAAGGAAGGAGGAAGCAGACACATGTATAACGCAACAAAATGGCTCGACAAAGTGGTAGACGTCGATAGCGGCGAGGTCATTCAGGCCGGAACCGATCAGAGCGCCGCCCACTTCAACAACATGGAGAGCGGGATCACAGACGCCAGCGTGGCCGCTGCCATGCTCCTGATCGCAGCCGGAGAGCTCCAGTCTCAGACAGAGATCGAGCGCCACGTCGTAGAACTGAAAAACACGGCGAGCTATCCGTTCAACAACTCCGCTAAGACCGTGAGCCTTGCGATCACTCGCGACAACACAGACTACACCGTGGACGCGGATATTCAGGCCCACACCGGAAATGTCGGCGAGATCCAGATCTACGACAAGCAGCTCAACGGCTTCAAGGTCAAGTACGACGGAAGCGCCGAGAGCGCCACCCTTATTTTAAGAATCAAAGGAGGTAAATAAACCATGGCAAAAATCAACGACGTGCAGGTGATCGAGAAGAACACCGGCGAAAAGATCCAGTGGGAGCAGGACGGCTACCGTCTCAGCTTCGACGACGACGCGCTCAGCGTCAAGGTTACCAAGTATCAGGGCGACGAGGCCCGCACCCTCGACGTGTGCATGGATCGCGGCGGTGATCTCATGCTCGGCACCCAGCCCGGCGGCCGCTATGTGGCCCAGATCGAGATCCCGGCCGCAACCTATACCGAGACACCGATCGAACCGCAGGAAGGCGCCGACGAGTCCGGCGATACCAACCGCCAGACCGTAGAGCGCACAAAGAACCCGCTCGACATGGCAGAGGTGAAGCTGATCCTCTGGAGCATTGAATAAGCAGAAAGGAGCACAAGAAAATGGCAAATTTTGACCTCACCAATCTGGCAGTAAAAATGATCTGCCCGAACAACGTCGTCAAGACAGACGACACCGATCTCCCTTCCGTTCTGGTGTATATCCCGAAGTTTAAGAACTCGGACGTACTCACCGGCGGAAATGACAGCACCCACCCGGCCTTTATCGTCAACGGCGTGGAAATCCCCGGCTTTTACTACGGCAAGTATCAGGCCAAGGTTTACAACTCCGTAGCGTACAGCCTGCCGGGCGAAGATCCGACCGCAAGTATCAACTTCGACACCGCACGCGCACGCTGCGAGGCCAAGGGCGCAGGCTGGCACCTGAGCACTAACGCAGAATGGGCCGCGATCGCTCTCTGGTGCAAGAAAAACGGCTTCCTCCCGTATGGTAACAACAACTACGGCAAAGACAGCCGCGAAAGTAATTACAAAGCCGTGCCGAGCTACTACGAAAGCGGCAAGATCGCGAGAGTTGCAACTGGCACCGGCCCGATCTCATGGAGCCACGACAAGACCATGGCTGGTATCTGGGATCTGAACGGCAACGTGTGGGAATGGCAGGGAGGAATCCGCCTTGTTTGGGGCGAGCTTCAGATCCTCGCAAACAACGACGCAGCCGATCCGGACAACCCTCAGAACGCAACGAGCACATGCTGGAAGGCTATCAACGCCGCAGACGGCGCCCTCGTGGATCCTGAGAGCAAGACGACCGACAGCTCCGCCCATGTTTCCGGTAAAACCGTAAAACTGGACTATGTGAACAACAAGTGGACGTACTCTACTTCGATCACCAACGCCAAAGATGAAAGCCGAGGCTGCGCCTTTTATCAGGTTGCTGCCGACAGCTCGATCGGAGACGCTGCCAAGGTTATGCTGCGCGCTCTCGCCCTTCTCCCGGACTCTGACGTCACTACTGACGTATACGAGGGCGACTACATGTGGTGGAATAACGGCGTAGCCGAGCGCTGCGTGTTTCGCGGGGGCTACTGGCCCGACGGTGTGTACGCTGGTGTGTTCTCCCTCCACGGCTACAACTCCCGCGGCCATGCGTCCGCGGGCATCGGCTTCCGTGCCGCTTATATCCCGGAAATCCGGTAATCTGGCAATCTGAAAAATCTGGCATGAGGGTGGCCCACCAAGCCACCCTCTACCCTTTTAAGGAGTAACAACATGGACAACTTACAACTGCGGCAGCGTATCGTTCGGAGCATGATCCGGGTGAGCGAACGCACCGCAAATATGAGAAAACCCGAAAAATTCGAGTATCGCAAGCACATGACGGCGGCATTCATGGATATGCTGGAGCTCTGCATTGAGGCCAACCGGGCCAGAGGCTCGCGCCGGGTAGAACTCCAGAACAAAATGGACACCAAGCTGGACGTGCTGCGCTCTCTCGTAGACACAGCAGTTTCCCCGGAGGATCGCCTAATCTCTCCGGGGCTCCACGAAATATGGAGCAAGGAGCTGAACGAAATCGGGCGTATGCTCGGCGGCTGGAAAAAGTCGAACGAGTAAAGCCCGTGGGGAATGTGTCGAGATAAAGGAGGCGCTGCGTGTATCGCGGGGGCAACTGGAACAACGGTGTGAACGCTGGTGTGTTCTACCTCAACGGCAACAACTCCCGCAGCAATGCGAACACGAACATCGGCTTCCGTGCCGCTCTTGCCTTATTTGTTTATTTTCTGAGGGCCAAGGCTCAGCAGAAACACCAAGGCAAAAGGGATGCATTTCCCGGCCGACAAGGCCAAAGATACACGCTCGTGCTGCTCTGCCGGTGGAGGCCACCGGGGACACCGAGCAAACCGCGCAGGCTGGCCGTTGTCTGCTATGCGGGCAGAAGGGGGATCCGGATCCTGCGGCGTGGCGACCGCAGAGGAAAGATCTCGCCGAGGAATGTCACAACGCGGGCCATAATTATGACAACACAAGGAGGAACGAGGACATGGATCCAAGAAACCAGCCCTCCCTTCTGGAGAGAATATACTCGTGGGAGAATCTTCTGGACGCATACCACGAGGCAGCAAGCGAGAAGTGGTACCGCAACGACGTGACCGCCTTCGCGGCGAATCTGGAGGAAAACCTGATCAGCATACAAAACGACCTGATCTGGCACGCCTACAAAGTGGGCCGGTACCGGCAGTTTTACGTCCATGAACCGAAGAAACGGCTCGTCATGGCTCTGGGCTTCCGGGATCGTGTCGTGCAGTGGGCGATCTACCTCCAGACAAACCAACACCTCGACAATGGCATGATATACCACAGCTACGGGTGCAGGGTGGGAAAAGGAACCACCAGAGCAGCCGACCGGCTTCAATACTGGTGCACGCTCGTGGATCGGAAGCCGGGCAAATGGTACTACCTGAAACTGGACGTATCAAAGTATTTTTACCGGGTGGATCACCGGGTACTGCTCGACATACTCCGCCGGAAGTTCCCGAACGAGGACGGCTACCTCTGGCTTATGGAAACGATTATAAATTGCGACCATACGCCCTTTGGACTGCCTCCGGGAAAGTCCGCCGACGAGATCCCACCGTCTGAAAGACTGTTCGAGGTAGGTATGCCGATCGGAAACCTCACGAGCCAGCTACTCGCGAACGTCTGCCTCAATGAGCTGGATCAGTATATCAAGCACGAGCTGAAAGCCCATTTTTACGACAGGTACATGGACGACATGGCGCTACTCTATCCTGACGCGGCCACACTGAACCGGTGGAGGGCTGCGATCGAGAAGTATCTGAACGAAGTCCTACACCTCGAATTGAACAGCAAAACCACGATCGGACTCATCAAGCACGGGATCACCTTCGTGGGCTGCCGAATCTATCCGGGGTACCGCAAACCGACAGCTCAGTCGGTCAAGAAAATGAAGGCACGTATGCGCTACATAGCGAAAGAGTACGAGGCCGGGCTGATCGACTTCGACGCGGTAGACGCGACCATGCAGAGCTACTTCGGACTTATGGGCCACTGCTCCACTCACGGGCTCCAGAAATGGATCGAGAAAAATATTATTTTCAAACGCAAAGAAATGGCAGACATAGAGCTGCCGCAGGAGGTGACACAATGGGAATTGGATCAGTTTTGATCGCCTGCCTTCCTTCGGCGATCACTGGGTTCTGCTTCTGGTGTATCGAGCAGAAAATCCAGAAACAGAGCAAGAAACTGGAGAAGGAAGAAAAACAGCGACGAGAAGCTCAGGACAAGCGCGAAAAGCTCCACGAACAGCAGGAGCTTTTTTTAGTGCAGGGAGTAAACGCCGCGATCGCCCTCGGAGAAGCCACGGCCAGAGCCGTGCAGCGGATCCCGGACGCCCACTGCAACGGTGATATGCACGCGGCCCTCGACTATGCCGCAAAGGTCAAACATGAGCAGAAGGACTTCCTGACGAGGCAGGGGATCGAATCTATTTATGAAAGCTAAGGAGGTGACACCATGACTGAGGAAACGCTGGAACCGGTAGAAACCGAAACAGATCCGGAGGAACGGATCCGAGAGCTGACAGCCGAAAACCGTCGGCTCCGGAAGCAGATCAAACAAACGAGAGAGGCTGCAGCCACCAGCAAAAAGGTGGAATTTTCAAAAATTATATTCTGCGGCGTTTCAATCGTGACGATCTTAATTACCGTCTTTTCCTGCTGGATTATTTACTCCACCATGGACGCCTCAGCCCTCGCCTACCTGATCCCGGCCGTGTTCGCTGAAATGGCGAGCGCGACCGGTTTTTACTACACGAAGGCCAAGGCTGAGAACAAAATCAAATTGATGAACGCCAACGGCGTGCGGCCAGAGGCGGACAACTTCAACGACTTCTAAGGAGGTGGAACATGTCACTCACCGGAAAAAACAACGAGGAAAAGATCTGGAATTTTCTCACCGGCAAGGGCCTGAACTCATACGGGGCCGCCGGACTCATGGGGAACCTGTTCGCGGAGAGCGGGCTCAACCCTCACAACCTCCAGAACACCTACGAGAAAAAGCTCGGATATACAGACGACGACTACACCGACGCGGTGGACTCCGGAAAGTATACCGGCTTCGTGCATGACTCCGCAGGCTACGGCCTCGCGCAGTGGACATTCTGGAGCCGCAAGGAGGCGCTCCTGAATTATGTCAAGGCTGCCGGTGCCTCGATCGGAGATCTGGAGACTCAGCTCGGCTTCCTCTGGAAAGAACTCGCCGAAAGCTACGCCGCCGTGCTGGCCGTGCTGAAAAAAGCCACCAGCGTGAGACAGGCTTCCGACGCCGTGCTGCTCAAATATGAACAGCCAAAGGATCAGAGCGCCAGCGTCCAGACGAAGCGGGCCAGCTACGGGCAGACCTACTTCGACAAATACGCAACCAAGACAACCAACGACACACAAGGAGGTAAAACCATGAGCAATAGTTCATTAGTGGACTGCACAGTTTACAGCCCTAACCACAGCGGAAAGAGAACCCACTCGATCGACCGTCTGACACCGCACTGCGTAGTCGGCCAGTTATCTGCCGAAACGATCGGCGCCTGCTTCCCTAAAGGCAGGGACGCAAGCTGCAACTACGGGATCGGGTACGACGGCCGCGTCTGCCTGATCGTGGACGAGTGCAACCGGAGCTGGTGCAGCTCCAGCAACGCAAACGACCAGCGAGCGATCACGATCGAGTGCGCCAGCGATAAGGCCGAACCATACGCCATGAAATCCGCAGTTTACGAGAAACTGATCAAGCTCTGCGCTGACATCTGCAAGAGAAACGGAAAAACGAAGGTGCTCTGGCTCGGCAGCAAGGAGAAGGCTCTCACATACGAGCCGAAGGCGAACGAGATCGTCCTCACCGCGCACCGCTGGTTCGCGAATAAATCGTGCCCCGGCGACTGGCTTTATTCCAGATATGGGGAGCTCGCCGACAGAATCAACGCACTGCTCGGCTCTACTGACTCCGGCAACTCCGGCGGAAAAAATACCCCGTCCGGCGGTTCCGGCGTGAAATACTACGTCCAGACCGGAGCCTATAAGCAGAAGGCAAACGCTGACGCTCAGCTCAAAAAGGTGAAAGCTGCCGGTTTTGACGCTATTCTCAAACAGTCCGGCGGCTTCTACAAGGTGCAGACTGGAGCCTACTCCAAGAAAGAAAACGCCAACGCCGAAGTCGCAAAGCTGAAAGCGAAGGGCTTCGACGCAATCGTAACAACCAACGGCGGAAGCGCTGCCGGATCCGCAAACTCCGAGATTAAAGTCGGCGACGTGGTTCAGTTCTCAGGCGGCCCTCACTACGGAAGTGCTGCAGCTTCAACTGCTGCCGGAACTCCGAAGGCTGGCCCGGCCAAAGTCACCAGAATTGTGAAGGGCGCAAAGCACCCGTACCATATCGTACACACTGACGGCCAGTCCAGCGTCTACGGCTGGGTAAATGCGGCCAACGTCTCAAAATGAGCACGGCTGCCAATGTCCTGCTGCTGATCGTGGCCGTGGCCGTCCATGTGATCTGGATCCGCTCCCTCGTGGAGTGGGACGGCTCACCATGCGACGCAGCAGACTGTAAAGACTGCCCGTATTATCCGGGAGAAAACAGAAAGGAGAATCAACACCATGAACGAAACTATGACTCAGATCATCAACGCAGCAACGCCGATCCTCTGCCTGCTCATTACTGCCGGTGGCGCCTACCTCGTGGCACTGCTCAAACGCCAGACAGCCCAGATCGAGAAAGATCTGGACAATGAGACAGCCGCCAAGTACATGAATATGGCAGTGGACGCCGTGGCTCAGGCCGTAGCCTATACAGCCCAGACGTTCACGGACTCACTGAAAGCCGAGGGCAAATTCACCAAAGAAAAGCAGCTCGAAGCCTTCGAGAAGTCCAAAAACAAGACGTTGGAGATCCTCGGCGACACAACCGTGGCCGCCCTTCGTGAGATTTACGGTGACTTCGACGCATGGCTCGAAACAAAGATCGAGCAGGTATGCAGAGAAACAAAGGCCGCCAGTGAGTCCCAGATCAAGGCAGCAACGGCCGACGCAGCAACAACCGCGGCAAGTGTAGCGGCAACGATCGCCACCACTGCGGTGCAGCAGCTCGCAGCCGAAGCCCCGGCCGCTGAATCTAAAACAGAATAGGCCCCTGACACGTTCAGGACATAAAGAAAGCCCGGCGGGAGTGTTATCTCCTACCGGGCTATTTTTTATAAGCAGGCCAGCGCCGCCTTGTATGCCTTCGATCTCGTGTTTGGCTTCTGGAAGTCGTAGCGATCGCGGCCCCCCACCGACTTCGCAAGAGCGGGATCCGCCGCCACCTGATCGGCAAACTGGCAAAACTTCAAATACTGCGGAGCTTTTCGAGGATCCGCCAGACCGGAACTGGCCACACTGGCAGCAACTGCATGGGCGAAAAGGATCGCCTTCTCCCTGATCGGAAGTTGGCAAACCATACAGTCAAGCAAGCCACCCTCTCCGGCCAGCGTAGAAAAGCAAACGCCGCAGCTCTGAGCATACTCTACAAGACCGGGAGCGGGATCCTGATCGTCTCCGATCTCTGCCCTGCTGATCAACGCGGTGGCGTCCACAACCGTGCAGCCTTCTGGCAGACGAACACCAAGATCTGCGGCGTACCGCTGCTGCTTTTCAGACGGCGGGAGGAACGGGATCACCTCAACGCTCTGCGGATCCACACAGCCAAGAGCTGCCGCCTTCTCTACTGCTGCCGCTTCTGAAATGGCGTCCACCTTTTTGTACTTTTTCTTTCCTGTCCCCGGATCTTTTCCCCAGATCCCAAAAATTCCATAATTACAAAACCCGCCGAACGGGCCCTTCTTTCCAACCATGCCATGCCCTCCTAATTCTTTTTGCGTTTATTCGCTTTTAGTTATGTTTGGGATAATTATAGGCGCCCAGACATGGTAAAGTCAAGAAGCTATCAGTCATGTTTGGGATAAAGGAGGGTGAAAGGTTGAAACTCTACAAGTACACAAATGGAACGTGCAACGCCTCCGGCCCTGCGATCCGGGCCCTCCGTGAAAAGGCGGGAATATCTCAGGAACAGCTCGCTGCCAAACTACAACTGGCCGGGCTGAATCTGAATCAGAAAGCAGTGAGCCGGATCGAAACCGGCGACCGCGTTGTGCCAGACTTCGAGTTAAATTATTTTGCAACGGTGCTTGGTGTGCCAGTTTGCACACTTCTGGAATATGAAAAATGAGGCGTGAAAACGTCTCTTTTTTATGCAAAAAAACGCGAAAATATAGGAAATGAGCTTGACTATATACACCCGTAGGTGTATAATAATATTACAAGGTAAGGGAAAACCTGAGTAAGAAAAAAGGAGGAAAACAGAAGAAACGAAAGGAGGACACAACGGTGGACGAACAGAAAGAAAAGCAAACAAAAGAACTGCTCGAAGTTCTCGAAAAGGCTTTAAGAAGTGAAGCGGTGGAACGGATCACGATAACAATAAAGCCAAATCAAAAACCGAAGCAGTCCTAAAGGTTCGGCGGTGGGAAATTCCCACCCACCGCCTTTATTATATCCACCGGCTACAACAAAGTCAAGAAGGAGGCCGACACATGGAAATCACGGTAAAGGTAAATTATAAAAACGAAAAACTGCAAAAGCTCAGACAGGCCGCTGGCCTCTCCCAGTCGCAGCTCGCGGAAGCCGCCGGGGTAAACGTCCGAATGTATCAGAAATACGAACAGGGCGACCGGGATATAAGCAAGGCGCAGCTCTCCACGCTGCTGCGGATCTGTAAAGCGTTGAGTTGTAAACTCTCAGATATAGTGACAGACGCGGAAACGTCCGAGCTTTTAGCAGAGTATGAGAAATAAGCACCACACATTCAAGGGGCGGCTTCGGCTGCCCCTCATTTTTTGTATATTGGAGGTAAACCCATGAGAAGATTCAAACACCTGAGCAAATCCGACAGGATCCGGATCGAAACCCTGAACAATGACGGCAAGGCTCCGAAAGAGATCGCGGAAGTTGTCGGCGTGCATATTAGCACAATATACCGCGAGCTGCAGCGCGGACAGTACACACACCGGAATAGCGACTGGACAGAGGAAACCCGATACAGTTCAGACCTCAGCGAAATGAAATACCGGGCCAACCTTGCAGCCAAAGGCGCCGACCTGAAAATCGGAAACGATCACCGCCTCGCTGAATATATAGAAACCAAGATCGCAGACGAAAAGTACAGCCCGGAGGCCGTGCTGGGAGAAATCAAGGCACAAGGGCTCCAGTTCAACATAGAGATCAAGAGCAAAAACACCATTTACAGTTATATCGAGAAGGGAATCTTCCTCAGACTCACAAACAAAGACCTCCCGGTCAAGGGTGACAAGAAGCGCAGCTACCACAAGGTACAGACTCAGAAGCGCGCGCCGAAAGGCGAAAGTATAGAAAAGCGCCCGGAGATAATCGGCGAGCGTTCCACCTTTGGGCACTGGGAAATGGACACTGTAGTGAGTGCCAGACCGGGCAAGGCTGCGATCCTCGTCCTGACCGAGAGGCTCACCCGTAACGAGATCACGGCCAAGCTCCCGGACAAGAGCGCGGCCAGCGTAGTGCAAGCCCTCGACGATCTGGAAAAGGAATGGGGCGAGCTTTTTCCTCGCGTGTTCCAAACGATCACCGTAGACAACGGCAGCGAGTTTGCGGACTGCCCCGGCATAGAGCGCAGCATACTGGCGGAGGGATCCCGGACGAAGTGCTACTACTGCCACCCGTACAGCTCATACGAGCGCGGAAGCAACGAGAACCTCAACAAGATGATCCGCCGCTGGCTGCCAAAGGGGACGAACTTCGACGAGATCGGCGCCGAAGTGATCCAGACAATAACAAACTGGCTGAACAACTACCCGCGGAAAATCCTCGGATTTTTGCCAGCCAGTGCAGTATTTCAAGAGCAAATGGACGCCCTTTTGGGGGCCTAATAAAATTTATTTAATTTTTTTCGCATTTACTCTTGACTTTTCCCATACGTTTTTAACATAGAGTCATTAAACATAAAAACCAGAGGCAGACTACAGATTACTCTCTTTCTGACTGACGCTTGTTCGCAGCCAATTGCCGATATTGGTCAGGCAAAACAGGACGACAATCAAAAACAAACCAGGAATCATGATGATCCACCAGGCTTTCGTCATCAATGCTTTATCAGACAATGACAACAGACTTCCCCAGGAAATCACTTCCAGCGGCAGTCCCATGCCCATAAAGCTTAATGTGGACTCCGTAACAATGGCCGAACGCATATTCATCACAACCATAAACATGATCGCAGAGATAAAATTCGGTCCGAGATGCCGGATGAGAATATGGAAAAATGATCCTCCCATACACTTTGAGGCAACAATGTATTCGCTTTTGCGGAGCTGCCGTACCTCTGTGCGGACAACCTTTGCAATACTGCACCAGCTTGTAATACCGATGACAAAGGCAATCGACAAAGTGGTCGGCTCCCCTAAAACAGCCTGGATAAAAATAACAAGCAGAATGGACGGGATTGTCAAAACAATTTCCGCCCCACGCATCATGATCGTGTCCACCATGTCAGAGGCCAATCCGCTGACAGACCCGTACAGTATCGCCAGAACTGTCGAAATCACCGTGGCGATCACACCGACTGAGAGTGAGATCCTGCCGCCATACCAGATACATGAAAAAATATCACGTCCAAGATTGTCCGTGCCAAATAAAAACTCCCGATTCGGTGCCTTTGTGTAATTCATCAGATCCATATAAGAGGGATCCTTTGTCGCAATGACATTGGCCAGCAGACAGCCAAGTACAATCATGCCAAGAATGGCAAAAGAAACAGACGGCAGCCTGCGCTTTGTCTGCTCTGACAGAACCGGGGCACTGATCTGTTTTGGACCGACGATCCGAAATCCATTATTGTCCGTCGCCATAAGAAACCTCCGATCTTTCTGTGATCTCATTCGCTTTGATTCGCGGATCAATCTTTTCATTGATGATCTGTCCGAGAATATTACAGAAAATAATAACAATACCGGTCATCATACATAAAACCATCAGCATATTATAATCGCCGTATCTGGCACTCTCATAGGAAAGCATCCCGATTCCCGGATAGGAAAAAACCGATTCAACGATATAAGTTCCGCCGATAATGTGCGGCACGGAAATGGCCATAATACTGACAATCGTTGGCATAATATTTTTCAGACAGTGACCAAAGACAATCCTTCTTCTGTTGATCCCGACAGATTTGAACAGTGAGACATAATCTGAACGCACCTCCTCGAGCAGCTTGTTGCGCACCATATAAGCGTAATACCACAAATGTTCAAAGATAACAACAATCATCGGCATAATAAGATGCCGGATCCGATCCAGCAGATCGCCCTCTTTTCCAACACTGTATGCACCGGAACTTGGCAGCACATGCCAGATCACACTGAACATAAAGATGAGCAGCAGTGAAAACCAGAATTCAGGGATACAGCTGGTAATCGTCCCAATTGTCGAGATTGCCCGGTCTAACAAGCTGTTTTCGTGGGTGGCACAAAGCACTCCAAGCAAAATGGCCCCGACAAATGTGAGGATAAACCCAATCCCTCCGAGCATAAGTGTATTGCCGATTCGCTTTTCAATGACGATTTTGACATCCTGTTTGTATTTAAATGAGATACCGAACTCTCCGTGAAAAGCATTCTGCACCCATTTGCCATACTGGATAACAATCGGATCATTCAATCCGAGACGTTCTCTCGCCCGATCTTTCTCCTCCACAGACATTTTCTCTGTTCGTTCTCCGTAATACGACTGAAGCGGATCCGTCGGCGTCATACGGGATATGAAAAATACAAGAATTGAGAGTGCCAGAATACTGACAAGAAAAATCAACAGCTTTTTCAGATAGTAAACAACTTTATTCATTTTCAACTGTCTCTCCCCTTCCTTTTGTCAGCACAAAATGGCCTTTTTCCACTTCTTTTAACTGTCCTTCTGTATCATAAACGGTCTTTGAATAATCCGGCCGCACTTTTTTTCTCTCTAATATAGGATCAGGAACAGGAATCGCTGACAAAAGATCCTTCGTATAAGGATGCAGTGGGGTTTCATAAAGCGCCTTTGTATCAGCTAACTCAACGATCCTCCCGTGGTACATGACTGCCACACGGTTACACAAAAATTCTACCATCGACAGATCATGGGCGATAAAAACAATGGAGAACCCATGATCTTCCTGTAAATGTTTAAACAGATTGATAATCTGCGCCTGAATCGACACATCCAGTGACGCTACCGGCTCATCTGCGATCAAAAGATCCGGTTCGGTTGTCAGTCCTCTGGCAATTGCAATACGCTGTCTCTGACCACCTGACATCTGAGATGGATAACGATCAAGAAAACTGTCATCCAGTCCGACATATTTCAATTGAAAAGACGCTTCAGCCTCCGCAGAGCCTCTCGCTGTCCGGATATGATTAATTCTCAAAGGCTCCGCGATAATATCCTTCGCCTTCATTCTCTGATTCAGACTTGATGCGGAATCCTGAAAAATAATCTGACGCTGTGTCTGGAGAAACTTTTTGTTCTCCCTGTATGCTTTTTTGTCAAAAATATCGATACCTTCAAACAGAACCTTTCCGGACTTCGGTTCATAGACATTCATCAGACATCTGGCCAGCGTTGATTTGCCGGAACCGGATTCCCCGACAATCCCCAATATCTCACCTTTTCTGACTTGAAATGAAACGTCATCGACGGCCTTGATCGACACCTTTTTGTTTAACTTAAAATAATGCGTAAGATGACTTACTTCCAGAATATTCTCACTCATCGTTTCTTCCTCTTTTTATTGGACATTCAATCTTTGGAGCCCTCTTATCCAAAAGCCATGTCGCCGCATAATGTGTCTTCGTAATCTGAAACATCGGCGGTTCCTGCTCATAATCAATGCCAAGTGCATATTCATTTCTGGCCGCAAATGCATCGCCTTTGGGCAGATGCACCAGTGACGGCGGCATGCCTGGAATCGTATGCAGACGATTCTGTCCCCTTGAAAAGCCTGGCAGCGACTGCATCAGCCCCCATGTATAAGGATGTCTAGGGTCATAAAAAATCTCTTTTGCAGTGCCGATCTCCACAATCTTACCGGCATACATAATAGCGACACGGTCAGCCACCCTTGCCACCACACCGAGATCATGTGAGACAAGAATCGTCGCTGTATCAAGCTCCTGCTGAATCATCCTGAGCAGGTCAAGAATCTGCGCCTGAATCGTCACATCCAGTGCCGTTGTCGGCTCATCTGCCAGAAGCACTTTCGGATTGGAGGCCAACGCAATGGCCATCACACTTCTCTGTCTCATGCCGCCCGAAAAATTATAAGGATACAGGTTCTTTCTCTCCTGGGGTTCCTCAATCCCTACAAGATGCATCAGTTCCAGTACTCTTGCATTCACTTCCGCTTTCGTCATATCTTTGTGGTGTACGCGGATCGCCTCTGCAATCTGACTGCCGATCGTATAGGTCGGATCGAGTGCGGTAAGCGGGTCCTGAAAAATCATGGAAAAGAAAGAGCCTCGCAGCTTTTCCATCTGACGTTCCGTATAGTGTGTGATGTCCGTCCCGGCGACATAAATCGATCCGGCAGTGATCTTACCGCTTTTGGGCAGCAGGCCGATCACACTCTTACAGAGCATGCTTTTTCCACATCCGGATTCTCCAACAATCGCAAGCACCTCGCCTTTGTGAAGGGAAAATGAGACATCTCTGACAGGTTTGACCTTGTCCTTCTGTCGTCCGATCTCCACAGACAGATTTTCAACTTTTAGTAATTCCATCTTCGTTTCCTTTTCATTCAAACCATGAAGAAAAGGGGCTGAGCACAACCCCTTCATTCTTCGTATATGACTTTATTCGCTGATTGTCCAGTCACAGACATTCCAGAAAATACCAACACCGTGATGACCAAGAACCATGTTCTGATCGATACCGGAAATATTCTTCGCGCCAACATACATGGCATCAATATAACAGAAGAATGTGAAAGCCGGTGTCTTGGCAAGTTCTTTCTGGAATAACGCATACTGCGTCATTCTCTCGTTCTCATCTGTTGTCTCACGTGCTGCTTTTAAGTAGGCATCTACTTTCTCATTGGAGTAACCATTGTAGTTGGCACCCTTATCTGTACCAAATACTTTGTATGTGTGGTCATCCGCATCAAACGGTGAACCCCATCCAATGATACAGCATTCCTGACCGCCCCAGTCAATACCTTCAGCTGGCACTTCAGCCCTGACATCCAGTCCAGCCTCTTTTAACTGTTGTGCAGCAATCTGAGCCATGTCGATTCTTACCTGATCTGACGGTGTCGCATCAATTGTGAAACCGATTCTCTTGCCGTCTCTTGTCCAGTAACCTTCATCATCTTTCTCACAGCCTGCTGCTGTAAATGCTTCTGCTGCCTTGTCCAGATTGAAATCATATTTTTCAACATCTTCACAGTTGTACTTATTCTTCTGTAATGGTCCGTAAGCGATCTGGCCGTGTCCCAATAAAACAGCATCAATAATCGCCTGACGGTCGATACAGTAGTTGATCGCAGGGATCAGATCTGCATTCTCCTGCCAGTATTCATTTCTGAAATTGTACAAGATACCTCTGTAATCAGATGTGCTCATCGTGTAAACATTGTAAGCATCGTCGCTTCAAAAGTCACTGCATCCTTCGGTGTTACCTGCGCCAGGTTCAACTCGCCGGACTTAAGCTGTAAAGCCTTCGCATTGTCATCACTGACAATCTTGAATATGATAGAATCAATCTTCGCAGGTCCTGCAAAATAGTCTTCATTCTTCTCAAGCACGATCTGCTGACCTTCATCCCATTTAGCCAGCTTGAAAGGGCCTGTACCTACAGGCGCTCTGAAGAAATCGGATTCCTGCATATTCTCACCTTCCAGCAGATGCTTCGGCAGAATCGGCATCGTCATGTAATCTAAAAATGCCACGTTTGGTGCGGAAAGCTTGAATTCTATTGTATGATCATCAATGACTGTGATGCTCTCCACATCCTCGTAGTTTGGTGCATTCTCTGATTCATTGGCCGGATCCATGATGGCTTCGATCGTGAACTTAACGTCTTCGGCTGTAAAAGGTTCGCCGTCATGCCACTTCACACCTTCTTCCAGATGGAAAGTGTATGTAGAATTCTCTTCATCATAATCCCAGGACTTCGCAAGTCTCGGAACAACCTCATTATTGCCGTCATGGTCTGTCAAACCATCAAAAATCAGAACATTGATCTCGCCATGCTCATCCATCGCCGGATTGATCCTTGTATAGTCATTCGATCCATAAACAATTGTTCCGCCGCCTTCTCTGGCTTCACCTGATTCAGCTGCGCCTGCTTCTGTCTGCGCCTTAGCTGTCTCCGGTGCCTTCTCACTGCCATTACTTCCACAACCTGCAAGCATGCCGCAAACCATTGTCACAGCCATCAAAAGCGCAGCTGCCTTCCCCATTCTCTTCTTCATAAATAACCTCCATTGTTGTTTTTATTTAACTTCAGGGTGCAAAACGCCTCTTCGTTTATCCCACTAAAGATTAAATACATCCCCTTTCTGATTAGCAAAAGGCACGCAGTGCCTTTTTGTGTCATAGGAAATTCCAAAGGATTATCCTATGACACAAAAAAGCACTTCTGATTCTTCATTCGTATAAAAAATCAGAAATGCTTCGTACATTCTCTCTATCTGTTATCAACGATTTATCTTCGTTCTCTCTTCGATGACCTTCTGCTATCAGCATCATTCCTATCTGCTGTTCTTCATTCAACATCACGCGCCCGCTTCATACAGGCCAATTTATTACGACCATCATACCATCATTGACAAATTTTGTCAATACGTGTACATATTAGATACATTAGATACACGACAAACGCATGAATGATTATCTGCCATCAATCCTTTTTATATTCGGTGATATCATTCCCATAACACATCCTCAATATATTCCATCCAATCTAATAATTCCTGCATATACCAACGCCCCTTTTCTTTTAATTTTATCAGAAAAGGGACGTGTTCACAATTTATTTACTCATGCGTTTGTCGTGTTTCCTCCACCGTATATTCCTCAATTTCTGTCTTTGTCACCTGTTTGATATGCTTCTTTTTCAGACGCAGATATACGAATTCCCGAAAAATAGTATAAAACACGGACAACAGCGGAATAAAAACAAGCATACCTACAATTCCCATAAGGTTTCCACCGATCGTAACTGCTGCAAGAACCCAGATTGACGGAAGCCCTACCGATTCACCCACAACATGAGGATAGATCAGATTTCCCTCAATCTGCTGCAGCACCAGAAATACTATAATGAATAAAATCGCCTGTTCCGGACTTACCATAAAAATCAAAAAGCTTCCCACTGCACATCCGATGAAAGCCCCGAAAATTGGGATCAATGCGGTAAACGCAATCAAAATCCCGATCAAAAGTGCATATGGCATCCTCATAATACTCAATATAACAACAAACATACAGCCGAGGATCACGGCTTCCAGACACTGACCTGCAAGAAAATTTGCAAATGTCCGATAAGTCAGAGAACAGACTTTAAGAAAAGCATCTGCTTTTTTCCTTGGAAGAAAAGCGAAAATTACTTTTCGGATCTGCACGTGCAGCTTCTCCTTCTGAAAAAGAACATAACAGGCAAATGAAAATGCAATAAAAAAGGTTGCCAATCCACTGACTATGGAACCCAACGCTGACATTGTGGTATTCATCATATTTCCTGCACCATTTTCAAGAAAGCTTATCCCCCACTTGATTGCCTGATCCGGATTAAACTGTACCTGATCTACCAGCTTCATGACTTCCTGGTTATTATGGGAAAATTCCCGGATCCAGCTTTGCATCTGCGGAATAAAATCAGCGATGCTCCCCATCAGGGTTCCCACTGTCCGCGTAAGCTGCGGGATCACGCCAAACATTACCAGTACGATCACGCCAACCGCAAATACAATCGTAAGGAGCAGGCTTATCGGTCTTGCCAGTTTTACGACTATCTTATTTTCTTTTTTTACTCTTCCAAAAATTTTCTTTTCCAAAAAGCTCATTGGCACGTTGGTCACAAATGCGATTGCTCCGCCAAGTACAAAGGGAAATAGGATTCCCCATATTGCTTTCAGCACATCGAGCACCACATCAAATTTCCACAGGGCGACCACAAGAAGTGCTGTAAACACAATAAGCTCCCGGATTTTTTTTATAGTAATTTTACTTAAATCCACTATCGTTCTCCTCTTTTCTTAATTTGTTGAATCATTACATAAAATACTGTAATCCAAAAGACGTCTTTGTGCCAGATCTGCCACATCAATTGCAACTGCTGTGCTCCTTTGCCAGATACTGCTTGTCAATTCGTTAAAGTCGTGCTATAGTAATATTGTGGTTAGTTGTAGCTAATCAGTATTATTTTCAGCAATTACACATACAACTATCTATATATTTCATACTCAGGGATTGGAGGTCTGATATATGAATATGAATGTATTTTACGGTATTCTGATACCTTTTCTCGGCACATCCCTCGGTGCCGCCTGCGTATTCTTCATGAAGAACACCTTAAGTGACAAAATCCAACGGGCATTAACCGGTTTTGCCGCTGGTGTTATGGTGGCTGCATCCGTATGGAGCCTGATCATTCCTGCCATTGAACAATCCGCATCCATGGGAAAGCTGTCTTTTCTTCCCGCGGCCATCGGTTTCTGGATCGGCATCCTGTTTCTGCTTCTCTTAGATCACATCATTCCCCACCTGCATCAGAACAGCGATCAGGCTGAGGGACCGAAAAGCAAACTTCAGCGCACAACCATGATGGTACTGGCTGTGACGCTGCACAATATCCCGGAGGGTATGGCAGTGGGCGTAGTCTATGCCGGTTATCTCTCAGACAGCACAACCATCACCGCCGCCGGTGCACTGGCATTATCCCTTGGCATCGCTATCCAGAATTTTCCGGAAGGCGCCATCATATCCATGCCCCTTCGCGCCGAAGGTATGAAGAAAAGCAAAGCCTTTGTGGGCGGTGTCCTCTCCGGTATCGTGGAACCTGTCGGCGGCATTTTGACAATTCTGGCTGCCCATTATATTATTCCGGCCCTGCCTTATCTGCTGAGTTTCGCCGCCGGCGCTATGCTCTATGTTGTCGTGGAAGAGCTGATCCCCGAAATGTCCCAGGGACACCACTCTGATGTGGGCACCCTGTGTTTTGCTGTCGGATTCAGTCTGATGATGATACTGGACGTGTCTCTCGGATAAAAATTTTTCGTTAACAGAAAATTTCAAATACAAGAATCATCAACGGCATACTGATGATTGAAAAAAGTGTGGTCAGCACATAAAACAGGCTGGCCTCTGCACTGTTCTTATCATAAAGCTGTGCCATGGAAGTAACTGTTGCACAGGCCGGTGTGACACATGCAAGAAAGACAATCAGCAGCAGATTCTTTCCGTCCGCGATCCAATCTGTCAAATCCAGCACTTTGAACACAATAAGTACGACAAGAGGATAGATAAACAATCTGAGTAAAACGGCCAGATAATTTCTTTTTTCCATGAATATTTTTTTGAATGGAATTTCAGAAATTGCCATACCTGCCAATAGCATACCGATCGGCCCGATCATTTCTGCCAGCATATCAATGGTTCCGCCAATCACATCCGGCAATTCAATCTTTGTAACAAACAAAAATGCACCGATACAAATCGCCACAATGTTGGCATTCCAAAATATTTTCTTTAAGGAAAGCCTTTCCTCACTGCACATTTTATGCCTGCCGTGTGTCCAGATCAGAATCATCTGTACAGCCAGAAAACTGCAGGAATAAATAACATACTCTGTGCCAAGAAGTGCTTTGACCAACGGAACAACCAAAATACCACCGTTTGTATAAACCGTAGTCAGCTCTTCAACCATATCCAGATGCAACGGTTTTCTTAAAAATGCCGTGAGGATAAGAAAAACAATATGGGCGATCACTGCTGCTACAACCGTAAAAATCAATCCCTTCAGTACCTCCGGCGTATATTCAATCTGAAATGAATTGACGATCATACAGGGAAGCACCAGATACACAAGCAGGACGGAAATACTCTTACTGTCGGAAACCTTCAGCAGACCGATCTTGACCATGATGAAACCGATCATAAGGATAATAAATAATTTTACAATTTGTTCTGTTAAAATGAGACTTACAGTCATAAAATCCACTCTCCTATTCTATAATAAAAAGCAAGTCAGCACACGCCGCTTGCCCCTTCATAGACTTTTCTCTTTTTTATGAAGCCGATTATAGTCCCTTAAATTTTGTTTGTCAATACATCGTACAAAAATGTCACTTATTATTATTAGAACAATTTATTCATCTGTCGAACATTTCCTTCATTCTGCTGTCTTTATACTTCAAATCTGTGCATAACCTAATACAAAAATCCTGATGAAAAATTGATATAGTTCTTCAACTTTTCATCAGGATTCATCCTTATGCCTGCAGTAAGTCGTCCATCACTTCTTCCACTGTCTCTATCTTCTCAGCCCGCCAAGCATCAGCACCGCAGAATAATAGTGCTTCATCAGTTTCACCCTTTGCCGCATGGAGCAGAGACTCCGTAATGCAATAAGGAATTTCCGAAGGCTTGCAGCCCTTCATGCAGAGCAGGCACTTCTTCGGTGATATCCTTTCACCGGCCATCACCCGCTCCATAAAAGAATTCATAATGGCCCTGCCCGGCATCCCCACAGGACTTTTCACAATCTGAATATCTTCTTTATTTGCCCGGATATAAGCTTCTTTGTAACGGATATCTGCATCACATTCTTCTGTCGTTACAAAACGCGTAGCAACCTGAATGCCATCCACTCCAAGGCTAAAAGCATGCTTTGCCGCTGCTCTGTCATAAATGCCGCCGGCCAGTACGACCGGAATTGAACAACCGTATTTTTCACCATATTTTCTGACAACAGCCATGATCTTTTTCACTTCATCATCATAACTTTTTTCGGTATATTCTTTATCATCATATTCAGCATATTCTTCCAACTGTTCACGACTAAAACCAAGATGCCCACCGGCTTTCGGTCCCTCGATCACCACAAGATCCGCTGTACGATGGTATTTTCTATCCCAGTATTTCAGGATAACCGCCGCCGAACGTTCCGTTGATACAATCGGTGCAATCTTTGTCTGACTTTCTGCTGCCAGTCCCGGCAGATCAAGGGGCAGTCCCGCACCTGATATGATCAGATCCGCACCGGCTTCCACTGCCGCCCGGACATGTCCCTCATAATCTCTCAATGCAGTCATGATATTAAAACCGATGATCCCCGTCGGTGCAATTTCCCTTGCTTTAGCCAGTTCTTTGCCGATGGCTCTTCGGCAGACTTCCGCCGGATGTTCTTCAAAATCCGGCTCCCGAAAACCAATCTGGGCCGTTGAGATCACACCGACGCCTCCGGCTTTCGCCACTGCACCCGCCAGCCCTGACAGACTAATGCCGATGCCCATGCCGCCCTGAATGATCGGCTTTTTGACTGTCAGATCACCAATTTTTAATTCTGGATATATCATCATAATGCCCTGAACCTCCGATATCTCATCTCTGCAATCTCATCCCCTGTCATTGCCAGCTGTTTTCTGAAAAATATTTTCATACATCTGTCCATTTTCAGTGTCAGTTCCGGCAGTGTCTCTATGGTGAGATCTTCCGGTTCTTCAAAAACACGCTCCACCATGCCATGTTTTTGAAGATCTACCGCCGTCAGCCGCATCACAGCTGCCGCCTCCTTCGCTTTATGGCTATCCTTCCAGAGGATACTTGCAAAGCCTTCCGGTGAGAGAATGGAGTAAATAGAATTTTCAAGCATCCACACTTCATCGGCCACTGCCATCGCAAGCGCACCGCCGCTACCGCCTTCACCGATCACGATTGACAGAACCGGTGTCTTAAGACCGGACATTTCAAACAGATTGCGTGCAATGGCTTCTCCCTGCCCACGCTCCTCTGCTTCCATACCGCAGAAGGCACCCGGTGTATCGACAAAACAGATGACCGGTCGATGAAATTTTTCTGCCTGTTTCATTAAACGCAGGGCCTTTCTGTAGCCCTCTGGTGACGGCATAGCAAAATTGCGCAGAACATTCTCCCTTGTATTACGTCCCTTTTCCTGGGCGATCACCGTCACAGGCATCCCGTGGAATCTGGCGATACCGCCTACAATGGCCGGATCATCCCCAAAATACCTGTCACCATGCAGTTCTGTAAAGTCCGAAAATAAATCTTCTATATATTCTGTGCCGACCGGTCTTTCCTTCTTTCTGGAAGCCAGAACCCTGTCCCAGGCAGATTTCTTTTCATCTTTTTTTGCAATGGATAATTCTTCACTCATATTCAGATCCGGATTCTCAGATGACTCTGACACTTCCTTATAGTTTCTGAGTCTTTGCTCCGCCTCAGGATTTTTCTCATGCAGTGACAGAAGATGCTCCAGACGATTTTTCAGGTGTTCTCTTTCTACAATCTGATCAATAAAACCATGTTCTAAGAGGAATTCCGAACGCTGAAAACCCTTCGGCAGCTTTTGTCCGATGGTCTGCTCAATGACTCTTGGTCCCGCAAAACCGATGAGTGCATTCGGTTCTGCCAGAATAATATCCCCCAACATGGCAAAACTGGCTGTAACACCGCCGGTTGTGGGATTTGTAAGAACCGAGATATAGAGCTGTCCCGCATCATGATGTCTTTTTAAGGCGGCAGATGTTTTCGCCATCTGCATCAGAGAATGGATACCTTCCTGCATTCTGGCTCCGCCGGAGCAGGCAACAATGATCACCGGCACCTTTCGCTCTGTGGCTTTCTCAATGGCTCGTGTAAGCTTTTCACCAACAACTTTGCCCATGCTGGCCATCATAAAATGACTGTCACACACGGCCAGTACCACTTCATGACCGCCAATCCTTGCAAGGCCTGTAGTCACCGCTTCATCAAGGCCTGTCTTCTCACGAAGAGCTTCAACTTTATCTTCATAGCCTTTGTAATGCAGCGGATTTCCGGATGTAAGGCCTGTATCCCATTCCTTGAAACTTTCCTCGTCTGCCAGCATCTCGATGCGGCGTCTTGCCGGTACACTAAAATAGTTGCCGCATTTCGGGCAAATATACTGATTGCCAATAATACTTTCTGCCAATACCACCGCTCTGCAGGCATTGCATTTGCGCATCAGCCCTTCAGGCACCTCCGGTGATGACTCCCCGGAGGTTTGAACATTGGCCTTCCTGTTTGTCAATGTAATGTAATTTTTCTGATTGGTCTTTTTAAACATATTTCCAAGCTTCATTGTTCATCCCTCCTGTCATTCTGTCATCCTGTCACTTCACCGGCTTTTTTCATTGCCCGTCATCAGCAATCAGCTTTTTCCAACCATCGACATCCTCCGGCAGCTTTTTCCTGCCGTCATCAGCAATCGTTTTTTCGCTGCCTGGCATTATCAATATTTCCTGCCACGCTGCAAAACATTTTACGCTTCAGCTGCATAACGATGGTTCAGTAATTGTTCCTCTTTATCTGCAATAAATTCAATATCAAAATCACCGTTCTGGTAATCCGGATCATTTAAAATCTCATATTGATAATCCACATTGGTATCAATGCCCTCAATAATCACTTCTCCCAGAGCGCTGCGCATCTTTGTGATGGCTTCATTTCTGTTTTTCGCAAATACGATCAATTTCGCCAGCATATTGTCATAGTACGGCGGTACTTCATAACCGCTGTAAATGGCTGAATCAATACGTATGCCTTTGCCGCCGGGGAGATACATATCTGTGATTTTTCCCGGACACGGCCGAAAACCTTTATAAGGATTTTCCGCATTAATACGGCATTCAATGGCATGTCCCGTCAGCTTCACATCCTCCTGAGTATAGGACAGTTCCCGCCCGTCGGCAATACGGATCTGCTCTTTGATGAGGTCAATCCCTGTTACCCACTCTGTTACCGGATGCTCCACCTGAATACGGGTATTCATTTCCATAAAATAAAAACGGCCGGTTTTTTCAAGCAAAAACTCAATGGTTCCCGCATTGACATATCCTGCAGCCTTTGCCGCATTTACCGCCGCCTCCCCCATTTTCTGACGCAGTGCATCACTCATAATGGCACAAGGCGATTCTTCAATCAACTTCTGGTGATTTCTCTGGATGGAGCAGTCACGCTCGCCCAGATGGATCACATGACCATAACTATCCGCCAGAATCTGGAACTCGATATGTTTCGGATGCTCCACAAAGTGCTCCAGATACATAGTATTATCGCCAAAAGCTGCCATAGACTCCTTCTGGGCTGTCATAAAAGCATTTTCCAGTTCATCCTGATGATAAGCCACACGCATGCCTTTGCCGCCGCCACCAAGGGCCGCCTTGACAATGACCGGATACCCCACTTCTTCTGCAATGGCCAATGCTTCTTCTGCATGATACAAGGGTTCCTTGCTTCCCGGGATCACCGGTACCCCTGCCGCGATCATCGTATTTCTGGCATTGGATTTATTGCCGAGTTTGCGGATGACATCTGCGGTTGGTCCGATGAAAATAATATGACACTGCTCACATAAAGCTGCAAATCGATCATTTTCCGACAAAAATCCGAATCCCGGATGAATGGCATCTGCTCCTGACACAATCGTGGCACTGATGATCTGTTCCATATTCAGATAACTCTCAGAAGAAGGCGCCGGCCCGATACAGATGGCTTCATCCGCCAGCTGTGTATGAAGGGCTTCCCTGTCTGCTTCTGAATAAACAGCCACCGTTTCTATGCCCATTTCCCTACAGGCTCGGATGATGCGCACCGCAATTTCTCCGCGATTGGCAATTAAAACTTTTCTGATCATCTTTATTCCCCGATAGCCAGTGTCAGTTCGGCTTTGACAGCCACTTCTCCATCCACGGAGGCAATGGCCTCGCCCACAACAACAGGTCCTTTCTGACGAATAATTCTTGCTTCCAGTTTCAATTTATCTCCCGGCACAACTTTTCTTCTGAAACGGCAGTTTTTGATACCGCCGAAATAGCCAAGCTTGCCTTTATTCTCTTCCTGCATCAGCACAGCCACTGCACCCACCTGAGCCAGGGCTTCGATGATCAATACCCCGGGCATCACCGGTTCCTGTGGAAAATGCCCTGCAAAAAAGTCTTCTCTGTATGTCACGCATTTATAGCCCACAGCATATTCGCCGGGTTCATAATCTTCGATATAATCCACCAGCAAAAAAGGATGTCTGTGCGGAAGAATCTCTTTAATCTCATTAATTCCAAGATGTTTCATTGATCTAACTTCTTTCTTATATATTACAAAATCAGTTCAGCACTTATCTGCACAGCCCAGGCAATTCTATACAACCTAGGCAATTCTGAACAGCGGCTGGCCATATTCTACCATCTCGCCGTTTTCCACAAGAATTTCAGCCACTGTGCCGTCAAAATCACTCTCAATATCATTCATCAGCTTCATGGCTTCCACAATAGCCACTGTCTGACCTTTTTTCACCGTATCACCCACAGCTACATAAGGGGCTGCATCCTCAGCAGGTGCGGCATAAAATGTGCCCACCAACGGTGATTTCACAAGAAAACCTTTCTGCTCTGCCTCTTTTGTTCCGGCTGCCTTCTCCTCTGAATCTGCTGAAGCTTCTGACATTGCTGATGCTGCAACTGCCTGCATCGGCATCACTGACTGGCTGACACCGGCCGCCGGCAATGTCTGTACCGCTGTCACTACTTCTTTTTCCTTCTTCAGGTTCAGACACACACCCTCTGCTTCATATTTAAAACCCGTCAGTTCTGAATCTGACACGGCCCGTATCAATTTTAAAAGTTCATCTAATTCCATTTTTACACCTGGCCTTCATACTTCTTGAAAAGAAGGGACGCATTATGTCCGCCAAACCCGAGGGAATTGCTGATGGCATACTGAATATCTTTCTCTACAGGTCCGTCAATAGCATAGTTTAAGTCACAGCCCTCGCCAAGTTCTTTCGTTCCGATAGTCTGGTGGATAAATCTCTCTTCAATAGCCTTCACTGAAACAATACTTTCCACCGCACCGGCAGCACCCAGAAGATGACCGATCATGGATTTCGTCGAATTGATGACAAGATTTTTGGCATCCTCGCCAAAAGCTTTCTTAATTGCCTTTGTCTCAAAAAGGTCATTGTGATGGGTACCTGTACCATGGGCATTGATATACTGTACTTCAGATGGAGCAATGCCTGCCTCTTCCATGGCCAGTTCCATAGCTTTGGCGGCACCGCTGCCGTCCTCTGCAGGGGATGTGATATGATAAGCATCGCCTGTAGCACCATAGCCCACCAGCTCTGCATAAATATGTGCACCTCTTGCTTTGGCATGCTCTAACTCTTCCAGTACCACTACACCGGCACCTTCACCAAGAACAAAACCGCCCCTTTCCTTGTCAAAAGGAATAGATGCGCGATCCGGATCCTGGACTGTGGTTAAAGCTGTCAGTGCTGTAAAACCTGCAACCGCTGTCGGGCAGATGCAGCTCTCTGTACCGCCGGCAAACATTACCTCCGCATCCCCATACTGGATAGCTCGAAGAGCATCACCGATACAGTTTGTTCCTGTGGCACAGGCTGTCACCACATTAGTACACTTGCCTTTTAAACCAAGCTGGATTGACACATTGCCTGCCGCCATATTGGAGATCATCATCGGTACAAGCAGCAGATTCACTCTGCCCGGTCCCTTTGTCTCAATAGTCTGGCAGGCTTTTTCAACCTGCTGCAGGCTGCCCACACCGGAACCGATGATCACGCCGCAGCGATAAGGATCTTCTTCCTCAATATTAAAGCCGGCATCCGCGCAGGCTTCCTTTGCTGCTGCCACCGCATACTGTGAAAAAGTCTCCATACGCTTCGCTGCCTTGAAATCCATCAGCTCTTTCGCTGAAAAATCCTTGACCTCTGCTGCAATTTTTACTTTATAATCTGTGGTATCGAATTTGGTAATTGATCCGATGCCGTTTTTGCCTTCCTTGACATTCTTCCAGAAAGTCTCTACGTTATTGCCGATAGGTGTCACTGCACCCATACCTGTAATCACTACTCTGCGCTTTTCCATCATTTTCTCCATTCTGAAATCTATCCATATCACCTATATAAGCAATCCGCCTACATGACCATGCCGCCGTCCACGTGCAGCACCTGTCCCGTTATGTAAGCCGCTTCATCCGACACCAGAAAGGCTGCTGCATTGGCCACATCCTCTGCCTGTCCAAAGCGCTTCAGCGGAATCTGCTTCATCATCTCATCCTTCACTTTATCTGCCAGATCTGCCGTCATATCCGTTTCAATCATTCCCGGAGCAATAGCATTCACCGTAATGCCTCTGGAAGCCAGTTCTTTGGCTGCGGATTTTGTCAGGCCAATGATACCTGCCTTGGAAGCTGAATAATTGGCCTGTCCTGCATTGCCGGCCACACCCACGACAGAAGCCATATTGACAATCCGTCCATAGCGCTGACGCATCATCTGTCTGGCTGCAAACCGGATACAGTGAAAAGTGCCTTTCAGATTCACATCGATGACACTGTCAAAATCTTCTTCCTTCATGGCCATCAACAGTCCGTCCTTCGTGATGCCTGCATTATTGATCAGAAAATCAATCCGGCCGTATTTTTCTGTCACAGCCTTGAAAAAAGCTTCACAGGCTGCAAAATCACTGACATTGCACTGAAAAATATCCGCCCTGCCGCCTTCATCTATGATCTCCTGCTGTACAGCCGCAGCCTTGCTTTCTGAACCATTGTAATTAATAATCACTGTCGCACCGCAAGCTGCCAGTTTTTTGGCAATGGCCCGTCCGATACCTCTGGAAGCACCGGTCACAACTGCTGTCTTCCCATCAAATTTTCCCATTTCGTTCTCCTGTTTCTATCCCACATCAAATGATTAATTGCCTAAGTTCTTCAATAACTTTCTGTGCGTCTTCCACCGTATTCACTGTGTAAACTTTTACATTACGGTTAATTTTCCGCATAAAACCTGCCAGTGTCTTTCCCGGTCCGATTTCAACAAATGTATCCACGCCATCGGCGATCATTCGCTCCATAGAGGCCTGCCATCTGACAGAGGAAGCTACCTGTTTTGCCAGAAGAGCTCTTGTTTCATGAATATCGGTGACATATTCCGCTGTGACATTGGTCACATAAGGGATTTTCAGTTCTGACCACTGCATATCTGCCATCTCCTGATCCAGCGCTTCGCCGGCCGGAATCATCATCGGTGAATGGAACGGTCCGCTGACATTCAGCATGACGCATCTTCTGACACCGGCTGCTTTTAATGCTTCCACCGCCTGCTCCACCGCCGATTTTTTACCGGTAATAACAATCTGTCCCGGGCAGTTGTAATTGGCAATGCTCACATCCTCAATCGGTGCCAGACATTTTTCAATCAGCTCTGTTTCTGCACCAATGACAGCCGCCATGGCTCCCTTACCTTTTGGTACGGTATTCTGCATGAGAATTCCCCTTTTGCGTACAAGACGAATGGCATCTTCCGTTGTCATACCGCCAGCCGACGCAATGGCACAATATTCGCCGAGGCTTAATCCGGCTGTAACATCCGGATTAAGTCCTGCTTCTTCCAGAACGGCCGTCATGGCCAGACAGGTTGTCACCATGGCCGCCTGTGTATATTCCGTCTGATCTAATAAATCATTCTCTTCAAAGCACAGTGCTTTCATATCTATATTTAAAATCTCTGAGGCTTTATCATAAATCTCCGCCGCCAGAGGGCTGTATGCATAAAAATCTTTGCCCATTCCCGCTTTCTGGGCACCCTGTCCCGGGTAAATAAACGCTATTTTATTCATAATATTTTCTCCCAAAACATTCTTCTGTCTCTCTCACCAGTTTCCGGATCAGATCATGACAGTTCATCACTTCTTTGACCATGGCGGCACTCTGACCAGCCATGACACTGCCATTCACCACATCTCCGTCCACGACAGCTTTTCTTAAACCGCCGAGGGTCAAAAGCTCCAGTTCTTCAAATCCTGCTCCGGATTTTTCCAGTTCCAGATACTTCTTCGTCATCTGATTTCTCAATGCTCTGACAGGATGTCCCGTTGTTCTTCCTGTTACACGGGAATCGATATCTTTTGCCTTAATAATGGCTTTTTTATAATTCTCATGGACCTGTGATTCCTCTGTTGTAACAAATACTGTTCCCAGCTGAACCGCTTTAGCCCCCAGCATAAAGGCTGCGGCCATACCGCGGCCATCCGCGATACCGCCGGCTGCGATTACCGGAATCTTCACTGCGTCAACAATCTGAGGCACAAGAACCATTGTTGTATTCTCTCCAATATGGCCGCCGGCTTCACAGCCTTCAGCCACCACTGCGTCTGCACCGCAGCGTTCCATTCTTCTTGCAAGTGCTGTGGAGGCTACCACCGGGATGACTTTCACACCGGCCTCTTTCCACATCTGCATATATTTTTCAGGGCTTCCGGCACCGGTTGTTACAACCTTCACGCCTTCTTCCACAATGACCTTAGCTACTTCATCCGCATAGGGACTCATCAGCATAATATTGACCCCGAAAGGTCTGTCTGTCAGCTTTCTTGCTGACCGGATCTGTTCACGCACCCATTCTGCCGGCGCACTGGCTGCGCCTATCAGTCCAAGTCCACCGGCATTTGATACGCCGGCTGCAAGATGATACTCAGCAACCCAGGCCATGCCGCCCTGGATAATCGGATATTCTATTCCAAGCAATTCGGTTACTTCCGTCTTCATATTACAACCTCTTTCTGTCTGTTTTTGATGTCTGTCTTTTCCGTCAATACAGCATTCTGTTTTCCTGCTGTTATTCTTCTATTCAGCTGTTACCCTGTCTTTCTTAGTTCTGATGAGCTGTCAGATAATCCACCACATCACCGATGGTCTTTAAGGTGCCCATGGAATCTGCATCAATTTCAATACCGAATTCATCCTCAAAATTCATGACCATATCCATCAGGTCAAGGGAATCTGCACCAAGGGATTCAAATGTTGTCTCTGCATTCAAATTACCAGCTTCTACTCCAAGTCCTTCTGCTACAATTGCGATTACTTTCTCTAACATAATTTTGTTCTCCTTTTCGTTGATATATATATTTTTGTAACTGTTCAGAGCCAGCCTCCAAAATGCTACGCATTTCGTCGGTGTGGCGTATCCGCCAAATAAAATTTCAAAAACAGTCTTAAAAATGCAAGCATTTTATACCTGTTTTTTGAAATTTTGCTTGGCTCTGAACAGTTACATATTTTTAATTTTTATTATGTAACTTCTGTCTGTACCCCATCCGAAGATGAAATGCATCCCGTATCTGATGATGCCTGCCGCCCTGAGACGAATTATGCCTCACCGCTTCAGATTCGAATTATGCATGCCACTCCATATAGACAGCGCCCCATGACAGACCAGCGCCAAAACCGGCCATAATGATTTTCTGTCCATCTTTAAGCTGACCACTTCTGTTCATCTCATCCAAAAGAATCGGTATGCTGGCGGATGAAGTATTGCCACATTCCGCGATATTCATCGGGAACTTCGCGATATCCGATTTTAACCGCTTTGCTATGGCTTCAATGATCCGCTCATTGGCCTGATGGGTGATAAACCAGTCAATGTCTGCCTCTGTGCAATGCATCTGTGTCATCAAAGACTTTGCCATCTCCGGCATCTTTCTCACCGCAAACTTAAAAACTGCCGTGCCATCCATATCAATGTAGGTCTTACGGTCTGCTTCCTTCTGCTGCCAGTCATTCTGCACGCGGCTCTCACAAGCCAATACATGACCCATGGTGCCATCAGAGCCTGCAACCGAAGGATAAAGCTCTCCTTCTTCAGCCTGAACAACGGCTGCACCGGCGCCGTCACCAAACAGGATACAGCTGCTTCGGTCCTCCCAGTTATTGATGGCTGACAGCGTCTCGCTGCCGATGAGCAGAATTGTCTGATACAGCCCCGCCGCAATATACGCCTGAGCCGTCTGATAAGCAAAGACAAATCCGCTGCAGGCTGCACTGAGATCAAAACATACTGCCCGGTCTGCCCCCAGAGCCGCCTGAACCTGAAAAGCCACACCGGGAATCACAGCATTCGGCGTAATGGTGGACACCAGAATCATATCGACTTCCTCCGGCAGCACATGGCCATTCTCAAGGGCCCGTCTCCCGGCCTCCACCGCCATACTCACCGTAGTCTCGTATCCGGATGCAATGTGTCTTCGGACAATCCCGGTCCGCTCGCGAATCCATGCATCACTGGTCTCAACAATCTTCGCAATATCATTATTATCGTAATATTTCTCCGGCAAATAAGAACCCGTGCCGCATATCCTGCCTCTCATAGTTCATCTCCATCTGTCCAATGACTGTTTTGAATTTTAGTTTTAATATAAAATCTTTTTGATTTAAAATATTTTGAGTTTCAAATCTTTTGATACTATAACATAATTAACAGAAGTTGGCAAGTAGTTTTTTAAATAAAAAAATAGATGAGACCCTATATAATATGAATCTCATCCTTTATCTCAATAATCATCAAGCTTTTAAATCTTGCTTATTTTGACTGATGATTACAGTATATCTCTAATAAATTTTTCTAATCATTTGTACCATTGATTGTCCATCATCTGGTATTTTCGCTATTTCACTAAAATGATTCTCTTTGTAAAATTGAAGTAATTTTTCATTATCCCTACATTCAATCATCATATATCTTCCGCCTACAGCATCCACAGAAGCTGCAATTACATCACTGGCAAATTCAATTAACTGCCTGCCAGAAAGATTATTCTCAGGTATATTGGAATTTTTCGATAACTGCCCTATTAGATAACACGGAAAATCATTAATTTTCTCACCATGTATTTTAGCACTAAATCCGTCCAACTCTTTTCTTATGCGATTTGAT
>ERZ857750.222-NODE-222-length-84398-cov-8.451087_pt1 | contig 84398 bp, 90 predicted proteins | sample MGYA00519915_ERZ857750 | MGnify/ENA primary metagenome ERZ857750 (study PRJEB31778, sample SAMEA3449358) | human gut metagenome | biome: human gut; feature: human-associated habitat; material: faeces | place: United Kingdom | collected 2010/2012 ...
AGATATCTAATCCTTTTAGGAATAAATATCTTCTGCTTTTAAGTTAATGACATTGTGTATTTACTGGACTTCTGGCAGTTTCGGAACAGTTACAAATGAGTTACAATGAGTTACAAAACTGGTTACAAACTAATGATTTTTCATGATTCTAACTTAAATGTGTACTCACCCAGCGGTGTATCGTCCATATAAGCAAGTGGTGTGATTTCAATAGAAACATCACTATCATCAGATAACTGATACATAAATGCAACATCTAATGATCCACCATCCTGGACACTCTTATAAGCATTATTGTATTCTTCTATTGGCTCAGAGTCCGGGAAAGAAGTAGTCAGTTCTACACCATTTTGAAATGCTTTGGATATTAATGCGTTGGCAGCTTCTATTGTCTGACCTGATTTATTGGTGAAATTATAGAAGATATATAATACTTTTCCCTGACTTTCACTGTCAACAACCTGATATTTCAAAAATTTGAAAGTATATCCGTCTTGTTCATAGGAGAAATCTGTTTTAGAGTCAGGTTTTTCTTTATCTTCACCTTTTAATTCTTTAATCTGTGATTCCAGATCTTTTACTTTAGCTTCCAGTTCTGCAATTTTATCGTCTTTTGCATCTGCAAAAACAGGTGTAATACAAGATAAGGTGAGCATACCACTCATCAGTGCTATAACAATTTTCTTTTTCATTTTTCAATCACCTCGTATTTCCATAATTTACCGCTTGAAGCGAACAAACGTTCGTGATATAATTAATACATCGCTACTTATGCCGGGTCGTGTGGTTCACGAAGGGGATGGGTGTATTGGACTATAAAAGAAAAATAATTGAAATGCTCGATATGTTAGACGAAAGGTGTTTGCGCCTTGTCTATGTACATATCAAAGCACTTCTGGGGCTGAAATAATCAGCCCCTTTTCTTTTGGATAGAATCCAGAAAGTCCTCTAATACTTTCCATCCATTTTCATCTAGTGCTGCCAGTCCTGAAATCAAACGTCTTTTAAAAGAATCTTCTTCACCATGTAAAAGGTCTCCAACAAATTTTTCAATTTGTTCGTCTCTGGACATTTCCGTGAACATATCACCTTCGCCAGTTCTTAACCAATTCTCATTGACATTAAATTCCCGACAGATAGAAACAACCGTCTGATCTGTTAAAGGGTTTACACCACATTCCCATTGTCCGACTGTGTTACGTTTTACCCCTAACTTATCAGCAAATGCTTGCTGAGTCATATCTAAAGTTTTTCTCAGCTTTTTTAATCTTTCATTCAATTCTTGTCTCACCTCTTTTCTTATTTTTATTGTACACCAGTGAGGATAAAAAATCAATAGAAAAATGCTATTAAAACAACAAAATGACATTAAAACAACAAAAAGGGTATTGACAAACGCTATTTAATGACATATAATAGCCATGTAAACAACAAAAGACGAACAGCAAATGACACATCAGTCTTTGTTGATTACAACGTCAGTTCAGTCCCATCCACTGAACTGACAAGTCAATAAGGAAAGCAGGAAAGACCGGGTGAAGCGATAGGGCTACACGCAAGTAACATGGTAGTTAGGCTACGAGATGGTAGACAGAGCGTGTGAAGAATAAACATGACCCGGCAAAACAGTTGAAGAAAGCAGGAACATCAGGACACTGACGCAGAGTGTGTACCACTGGGTACTGAGGGTAAGCCAATTGCCACGTTATTCCTATAACAAGAAGGTGTTAAGCGGAAGAATCAACGAGCGAGAGGACACAGTACCTTGTTGACTTACATTGTCCAAGCGAAGCAAGACTATAAAATCACGAAATGGGGGTGAGAAGTAATGAAGTTATCCAAAGAATTATCCGACAAAATCAAATATGATCTTCCGGCGGAAGTCGTAGAAACGAGATTTGAGTTATTTGACTGGTTAAAAGAAAAAGGTCTTTCAGTACGGCAGGCCGTTGATTTGCTCGCTATGACAAGAGGAGAGATAATCGAAGCCCGCCGTAAAGAAATGGATGACATGAAACTTTAACCTACTTCATCAAGTTCATGCTCGAAGTTGTCTAAAGCAAAGCGGTATGCCTTAGCAAAATGGTACATTTCTTTAGAATCACAAGATAACGGGTTGTAATCAATAACATCTTTGTGTTCTTCCTGATAAGCCCGTAATTTCACCTGAGCATAAGCAACCGCTACTTCATGTAACTGTTGTTCATTCATCTTAAACACCTCCCTTCTAATAGGGAGTATATCACAGAAAGGAAGTGAAAACATTATGTCAGAGAAAGAAAAGAAGATTATCCGTGACCTTGCAGACAAGCTGCCTACAATGACCGAACGTGAGAGAGGTTATCTGGAAGGAACTATTGCAACAGCTGCGGCAATGAGTAAGAAAGGAGAAAAAAATGCAGCAGATGCAGATACAGGGAACGGAGATACAGATTAAAGAGTATCAGGGTAAAAGAGTTGTCACACTCAAAGATGTTGATGCAGTACATCAGAGGAAACCCGGTACTGCATCAAGGAACTTCAATCAGAACCGTAACCGGTTCATTGAAGATATTGATTTTTTCAGGATAAATGTAACTGACAACGAAATTCGTAGTCAGTTCGGAATCAGCCCCAACGCTGGTGGAACCGTAATACTTATCACAGAAACAGGTTATCTGATGCTGGTGAAGTCTTTCACGGATGATCTGGCTTGGAAAGTCCAGAGAGAACTGGTTGACAGTTATTTTAGGGCAAGGGTAGAGCCAGACGAACAGCGTATGCAGGAGATCATTGAAAGTGGTGTACCTACAGTGATCGTTGCGACAGATAAATTAATCAGGTGTGCTGAGATCATGGCAGGGTGCCTTGACAGTAACAGACCGTATGTGTTGAACATCCTGAAAAATATCGTTCCAAACATTGACAATGAAGAGGAACCAAAGGTTACAGATAAATTTGAGATAACAGCAAAGACTGATGAGCCTAAAAAGCCATCTGATTTTTTACCGAAGTCAGTACCCATTGATACCACCAAGATGTTGCTGGAAATGAGTGAGCAGAACATGGACTTACCTACATTGGCAAGAAAAGCGGCTGTCAGTGTGGCTGCAATAATGAGCTGGATCAAGGGAAGTCGCAAGCCCATGGAACAGAGCAGAAAGAACATCTGCGCAGCACTTGGTAAAGATGAAAACTTCCTGACACCGAAACGCAAGCGAAATGTCAGGGAATAAAAACGTCCCACAGGAAGTACCAGTTCCCATGGGACAAACAAAAATTAATTTCAGCTACATAGTAGCAGAAAGTGAGCAGGATTGCAATGAAAAAAATTATTTCAGCGTGGATTGAGCAGGTAATAGAGTTCGATTCCATGACAGAATACCAAAAATTTATCAATGACCTGAAAAATGGCAAAAAGGCTTACCGGATCATCACACCCGGTTGTGAGGTAGACAATAAAATTTGTACGCACATCATGCGACAGTATAACAACAATAGTTTCCCGGAAGGCGGTGAGGATGAATGAAATTTGCTGAGAAATTAAAAAAGGCAATGCAGGAACTGAACCTGAACCAGCGGCAGGTGGTAACAATGACCGGGAAAAGTAAGGGTTCTGTGAGCCAGTATCTGTCAGGTAAACAGATCCCGTCAGAAGATGTCCAGAGTGCCATTGCTACGTCACTTGGTCTGGCTTCTGATTACTTTACCGGCATGGATCAGGAACTTCAGGTTATGCCACAGCTTGAAATCAGAGATGGCGTTATCCCGAGACTTGATGTGACGAAGGCGGCGAAACTGATGGGTATGAACCATAACACGGTCAGAAAAGGTTTACAGCAGGGTGTTTTTCCCTGGGGATATGCAGTACATACCTCTGACAACAGATGGTCCTATTTTATCAATGCAAAGAGATTTGCAGAAGTTGAGGGGATTGCCTTATGAACAAAATGAGAGAGTATGAAAGAGGTCGTGAAGACGGTCTTGATCTTGCCAGAAGAATTGTAAAGGAAGGTGGACTTGAAGCATTAGAGAGAGAATGTAAATTTCGTGGTGTGACCGGAATACATACTTCTCTGGCAGCTAAGGATTTGGATAAAGCATCACAGAAAATCAAGGAAATGACAATTGATACATTCACTATCTTATGTATTGCTGCCGTTCATGACGAATTTGGTTTCGGTGAGAAACGTTGCAGACGTTTGATTGCCAAGATGGAAGAAGGTGCGGAGTACCTGATGGATGATCTTGCAACCTGGGACGACTACATTAAAGAAATCAAAGAGCAGTTGAATATTGATCTGAGAATCAGATGGAATAATTAGGTGGTAGGTATGACGAAAGAACAGAAAGTTGAAGCGTATTCCATGTATCTTGATGGATGCACTTATCAAGAGATTGGGGACAAATTTGGTATTTCACGTCAGCGTGTACATCAGCTGTTAAGTGAACCTTTGACAAATAAGAGGGGTAAACCAAAAAAGTTATCAGAATCATGCAATTATGAAGGGTTGTCAAGATTCATTAAAAATAATTCATGTAACTGTGATGAGATAGCGCATATCATACAGCGTAGTATGACAAACACATATCAAAAAATAGTTGGTAAGAAACAATTTACCATATCCGAAATATACAAAATACTTGAATATACAAGTATGACATTTGAAGAGTGTTTTAAGTTAAAAGAAAGAGAGGAAAAATGACAATGAAAAAATATGAATTTACAGGGGAAACTAAACGGGTTGAACTTTGGAACAGGACCGCAACGTTACATAGAATTAAAGCCACAGTCGAATTTGGATTTGTCAAAGTTGGGGAACTTGGCGGCTGGATCGAGAAAGAAGAAAATCTTTCCCATGAAGGAAAGGCTTGGGTTTGTGGTGATGCCAAGGTTTGTGGTGATGCCAAGGTTTGGGGCAATGCCGAGGTTTGTGGTGATGCCAAGGTTTGTGGCAATGCCGAGGTTTGTGGTGATGCCAAGGTTTGTGGCAATGCCAAGGTTTGTGGTGATGCCAAGGTTTGTGGTGATGCCAAGGTTTGTGGTGATGCCGAGGTTTGTGGTGATGCCGAGGTTTGGGGCAATGCCAAGGTTTGGGGCAATGCCGAGGTTTGTGGTGATGCCAAGGTTTGGGGCAATGCCGAGGTTTGTGGTGATGCCGAGGTTTGGGGCAATGCCAAGGTTTGTGGCAATGCCGAGGTCTTTTTGGCTAGTCATGTTCTGGTAATGGGTTCTGTTGGCAGCAGAAACGATTTTACTACATTCTTTAGAGATAAAGACAATGAGATCACCGTAAAATGTGGTTGTTTTCTTGGGAAGATTGATAAGTTTCTGGAAAAGGTAACGCAGACCCACGGAAATAACAAGTATGCGCTTGTGTATAGAGCTGCTGTTGAAGTTGCAAAGTTACAGATTGAGCTTACAGAAAGAAAGTGAGGATTTCAGTAATGGAAAAGATTATGGAACTTATTAAGAAAAAAGGAATTGATAAGGGTATTCAGGACGCTATTAATAAGTCTTATGCACTTACAGGTGGAAATATTTCACAGGATGATATTACCGAAGCTGTGAAAAATATTATCCGTCTTGAAATCATTAGAAATCATGACCTTTCAGATGCGGTATTTGATGCCATGTTTGACAAGGTGGTTGATGAAATTGCAGCTGAATTAAACATTACCTGTCAGCCGGATGTATGTGAAGAAAAAGGTGATGATCTGAAAGAAAACCTGATTGAACAGGTTGGTAATGTACATCAAGGATTAGCTGCGATTTTAAAATTTTTATCATGACTTCTTTACAATTCATGCCACACCAGCAAAAAGCCCTTGACCAGACAGAATCATTCAACAGATGCGCATATTACTTGGACATGGGCCTTGGTAAAACTTTTGTCGGTGCAGAGAAAATGTACTTGCTGAATAATGACGTAAATCTGGTGGTCTGCCAGAAATCAAAGATTGATGACTGGGTGGATCACTTTGAAAAGTACTATCCAGATTATGAAGTGTTCAACCTGACAAAGAAAACACAGGTGGTACGGTTCCGGGAATTGATTGACACCAGTACCATCTATGACTGTAAAAAACAGATTGTCGGTGTTATCAACTATGATTTGGTGTACAGGCGTTCATATATCACTCATATAAAGGATTTTACTTTGATGTTGGATGAATCTTCATTGATACAAAATGAGACTACACAGCGAGCAAAATTCATTCTGAGATTACAACCAGAAAGCGTTGTTCTGTTGTCAGGTACACCAACATCCGGTAAATATGAAAAGCTGTGGTCACAATGCAAGCTGCTAGGATGGGATATAAAGAAAAAAGCGTTCTGGGCTTCCTATGTAGATACAGAATGGGTAGAACAGGGGCAATTCAAACGGGAAGTTGTTACTGGGTATAAACACGTAGATCATCTGAAAAAGAAACTGTCACAACATGGGGCAGTATTTATGAAAACGCAGGAAGTCATTGAACTGCCTGAACAGATTGAACAGAAGATTTATGTGAAACCTACCAAAGAGTACAGACATTTCATGAAAAATGGTTATCTGGTTTTAGATGATGGTACGGAACTGGTAGGTGATAACAGTCTTACTAAGATTCTGTATGCAAGGCAGTTATGCGGAATGTACCATCAGGAGAAAATGGATGCATTCAGGGACTTACTGGAATCAACAGAAGACAGGGTGATTGTTTTCTACAATTTTAATGAGGAACTTACAAGGCTAAGGAAAATATGTGAAGCACTTGACCGGGAAGTAAGTTTTGTGAATGGTTCAGGGCGTTCAATGTATGCCTATGAGTGTGTAGAGAACAGCGTGACATTCATTCAGTATCAGGCCGGTGCAATGGGTGGAAATTTTCAGAAAGCAAATAAGATCATTTACTACACCCTGCCACTTGGCAAAGGATCCTGTGATTTATGGGAACAGTCAAAGAAACGTATTCACCGCATAGGGCAGGATAAAAGTTGTTTTTATTATTACTTATTGGTGAAAGGCAGTTTTGAGGAAAAGAATTTTGCAGCATTGAGAAAGGGGAAGGAACTGACAGATGAGTTGTTTGAAAAATAGAATTTTAAAGTTGATTGCACTTATCAATGGTATCTCATTTTTATACTTTGGTAGTCTGTTGGATTCCTATTCTTGGATTCCTGGGATCATTTGCTGTATCAACTTTGCATGGTTGGCACTGTTTGCTTATGCGAACGGATATACATATAAATCTGAGAAGGGGGAAGAGATGGGAGAAATCAAAGAACAGAAAAAGACAGCTTGTGAGTTTCTGCTTGGTACTAAACGTACTGAGTACATAGCTGATATTACGGAATTGGTGTACAACCTTATTTCTGGGATATGTGATGTTTCAGACAAATATCAGGTTGACCGTGACAGTTCAATGGAATATGCGGCTAGTATTATTACTGAAATTGCAACAACTGCATCCATTCAGAAATTTGAAACAGAACTTGTGAAAAGAGGTGAGTAACACGGCAGCAGAGAAGAATTTTGAAAATAAGGTGAAAACCTTCCTGAAGGGAAAAGGATTCTGGTTCCTGAAATACTGGGGTGGTGCAGCTTATACCAAAAGTGGGATTCCTGATTTACTGGTGTGTATGTATGGTAGATTCCTTGGACTTGAGGTAAAAGCACCGAGAGGGGAACCATCAGAGTTACAGCTTTACAATCTTGAAAAAATCAGAAAAGCTGGTGGACGTGGGATTTTACTGTACCCAAAAGATTTTGATAATTTCAAGGAATTTGTAGCAGATACTGAAAAGGGAAATTCATGGTACTTGGACAATATTGAGTTTCAGGATCAGTGGAAAGAAAAATTAAGAAAGAGAGGATAAATAAACATGGCAAAAAAGAAAGTTGAAGAAATGACAGCAGAGCAGGTTGCAACAGGTACATTAGAAAATGAGGTTGCAGAAGGGGCGAATGAGAAAGCAACTGCGGTTGAATACAATTACCCGGATATTATCAGGGAAGAACTGATTAAAACCGGGCGTGATGGAGTCCTTGACCTGATTGAGTATATGAGAGAGTGCGGATTTTTTGAAGCCCCTGCATCTGGTAGAAACCATTCACATGAAAAAGGTGGACTGGCGGCACATTCAGTAAATGTAATGTTTACTGCTGAAAAAATCGGTGTCTCCCTGCTGGGTGGTGCAGGCTACAACAAAATCAAGGATAGTGTAGTGATTGCCGCCTTATTGCATGATCTCGGTAAATGCGGCGATTATGGAAAACAGATGTACATTCCTAACATCCTGAAATCCGGTAAACAGTCAGACGCTAAACCATGGAAACGTAATCCGTCACTGTTACCGTTGGATCACGCAACCAGATCCATTAAACTTGCAACCCTGTTCATTGATCTGACAGAGGATGAAGAATTTGCTATCAGATATCATGACGGACTGTATGAAACTGCAAACTATGGTGTCAAGGGGCATGAAACACAGCTTTATATGATTCTTCACTGGGCTGATATGTGGGCCAGTAAGGTCATTGAGGGTAATAACAATCCAGAGGATGAAGAATAAGAAAGAGAGGTATAAGAATTATGGCACAGAAAGTATTAATCATGGGTGAGTCTGGTACAGGTAAAAGTACCAGCATGAGAAATTGTGATCCGGCTATTACAGCAGTAGTAAATCCAGTAGGTAAACCATTACCATTCAAGAATCATTTTGAAACACTGGATAATGTGACAGATGCAAGAGAAATTATCAAGTACATGAAGGAACAGGTCAAAGCTGGTAAAAAGCTGATCGTGGTTGATGATTTCCAGTATATCCTTGCCATCCCTTACATGAACAGAATCAAGGAAACTGGATGGGACAAGTACAATGATTTCGGTGCAAATTACTTTGAGATCATTGATGTGTGCAAAGACTTACCGGATGATGTGGTAGTTGCTTATATGACCCATCTGGAAACTCTGGACAATGGACTGACTACAGTTAAGCTGATCGGAAAACTGTTAAGAGAGAAGATCACTATTGAAGGACTGTTTACAATCGTTCTGAGAACTGGTGTATATGAAGCTAAATATTACTTTTACACTCAGAACAGCGGAAAAGATACAGTTAAGTCACCTCTTGGAATGTTCCAGAATTACGCCATTGATAATGATCTGAACTATGTGTACGACAAGATTAAAAATTATTATGAACTGGGTACATATAAGTCAGATGAAGAAATGGACAAAGAGGACCAGAAAGTAGCAGGTGATATTGAAAAACCGGATGCTTCCGGCAGACGTTCCAGAACCAGAAAAGCAGAACAGAAAGCAGAACCAGTTGAAAAAGCTGAAAAGACTACAAGAACACGCAAGAGCAGGGCTGAGGTAGAAGCTGAAAACCATGAGAAACTTGTGGAGTATCAGGAAAAAGTAGATGAAGCAATTCAGGAAGCAGCAGGTGATTCTGAAGAAGTTGATTTTGATGTTGCGGCAGAAGCGGCTGCAAGTGTACCTGCCCCTGAGTTACAGAAACCACCAAGAAGAACACGCAAGGAAAGAAAGACCGCTGAACAGACAGTTGAACAGTCTGAACCAGTTCAGGAAGAACCAGAAGTTACTGAGTCTGAATCTGATAAAATGGATGCCACACCAGAAACTGAAGGTGCAATGAATGCACCGGAACCACCGGTCAGAGGGCAGAGAAGACGCAGAACCAGACAGTAATCAGATAACAAATAAATTTATATAAATGAAAGGTTAAATAGGTGAATTATTATGGCAGTAGATTTCAGTGCATTTGACAAGAAAGTTGATCTTGACGCATTACAGGAAGAAGTAAAGAATGCAGATCTTTCTTCATTTGAGGATGTCCCGGACGGTACTTATATTGTTGGCTTCGATAAAATGGAAATTAAGCCGACAAAAGCGAAAGACAAGCTGATGTTTGCGGTACAGTGCAAGATCAAAGAAGGTCCGCATAAAGGCAGACTGCTGTTTTTCAATCGTGTAATCTCTGGAAACAAGACTTCTGAAAAATGGAATGATGGTAAGGCTATCAAGTCCGTTTGCACATGGCTTGACAAGCTGGAAACAGAAACCGTACCGGAATTTTACAATTATTCTGACTTTGCTGATTGTGTTCTTGACATCTTTCAGGAAGTGCAGGGAAAGGTTGAAGCTGAGGTTGATTGGGCTGCGAAAGATTTCAACCCTATCACTATCAATGAGGTGTTTGACTGCTAATTAAGTTATGGGTGGGATAGCAATATGTTATTCCGCCCTGCATTTGAAAAGGTGACAGGATGATATTTTACGATTTTGAGGTTTTTGAACGTGACTGGCTTGCAGTTTTCATTGATGTGACGAATCAAAAAGAACACGTGATAATCAATGACAAGGATAAGTTAAGAACCTTATATGAGCGAAATATGAGCAATATATGGGTTGGATTTAACAACCGTCATTATGACCAATACATCATGAAAGGGATTCTGTTGGGGTTGGATCCAAAGAAGATCAATGACTGGATCATCATTCAGGGAAAAGAAGGATGGCAGTATTCAAGAGTATTTAATAAACTTCCAATGATAAATTATGATGTTATGCCTAACCCACCTGTTGGTCTGAAGACCATGGAAGGTTTTATGGGTAGTAATATCAAGGAAACAGAAGTACCCTTTGATATCAAAAGGAAGCTGACTGAGAAAGAAATAGAACAGACAGTTTTTTACTGCCGGCATGATGTTGAAGAAACTATAAAAGTATTTCTGGAAAATGTAGATGTATTTAATGCCATGCATGGAATTGTGCAGGCGTTCCCGGAATATGTGAGTCTATCCGATATCGGCAGCAGTGAAGCCAGAATTACAGCAAAAGTTCTTGGGTGTACAAAACAGGACTTCAATGATGAATTTGATTATTTCTTTCTTCCGTGTCTGAGACTGAACAAATACAAATATGTTCAGGATTGGTTCAGTACAGCGGTAAAAGACTGTACTGAAGAAATGAAGATAAATTATGCAAAAGCCAAAGAAAACTATGAGAAAGCCAATAGTATAAAGCTGAAAAAGAAATGGAAGTCAGAGATGGAAAAGTGTGACTGGACAGATTCTTTTCGGTGGCAGAAATATTTTTATAACCGTTCACTGGAAACGGTAGTTGCTGGGATTCCTCATACATTTGGCTTCGGTGGTTTGCATGGTGCAACTGAAAAACCAATTCATAAAACAGGGCAGATATTACACGTTGATGTGAACAACTACTATCCTTCAATGCTGATCGCATGGGGACTTGTCACCAGGGCAGCAGGTAATGACAACTATCCGAAGGTATACGTGACCAGAAAGAAAATGAAGAAAGCGCAAGTTCAGGCGGCAAAAGCAGGTAATAAACCACTGGCTAAACAATGGAAAAAGGCCCAGTTACCATATAAGAAAATGCTTAATGCGCTGTCAGGTGCCATGAAAGATAAAACGAACCCTGCATATGATCCACGAAATAACAACTGCATGTGTATCAATGGTCAGCTTATGTTGTTGGATCTGATTGAACATCTGGAAGTGATACCTGGATTTGAATTGATCCAGTCAAATACTGATGGTCTTATTATCTGGATTCCTGATACTGATGAAGCATTTGAAATGGTTGATGATATCTGCTGGGAGTGGGAACAGCGTTGCAGTACAGACAAATGTTCTATCCTGTTGGAACTTGATAATATCTCTGAAATCTATCAGAAGGATGTAAACAATTACTTATGGATTTCAGCTGATGGTGATGTGGAAAGAATCGGTAAGTATCTGAAAGGTCTTTCAGCGGTTGATTATGATCTTCCAATTCTGAATAAAGCCCTTGTTGATTACATGGTCAAAAAGATACCAGTGGAACAGACAATAAATCAGTGTGATGATCTGAAAGAGTTTCAGAAGCTAGTGAAACTGTCAGATAAATATTCACATGTAGAACATGAACACTGTATACCTGTCCAGCGTGTTGAGGGTGTCAGGGTAAAACATACATATTACGATTATCCTAAGACTCAGCGGTATACATATAAGTCTTATCGGGTATTTGCTTCAAATGAGTTGCAGGATGGTAGGATATTAAAGTGTGGCGGTTCCCGTGGTAAACCTGAAAAGTTCGCAGATACACCAGATCATTGCTTTATATACAATGATGATGTAAATGGGGTAAAGGTACCGCAGAACCTGGACAAACAGTGGTATATAGACTTAGCAAAAAGAAGATTGAAACAGTTTGGTATTGCAGCATAGTACCGGAAAGGTGGGGATGATGGCAAATGTTCAAATGACAAAAGTGCAAATGCGGAATAGATACAAAGCATTAAAGAAAAAAGATTACAACTGGACATGTATATGTCCGGTATGCAGTAAACAGATATATGAAAAGGATCCTGACATTGAATATGTAAAAACAAAGCGTGGGACTGAGATTTTTATACATACGCAATGTATCAAAGAATGGGACAAGTAGGTGGTTGAGGGATGCTCTATAAAGGATATATTGAAACCAAAGGAAAAGCAGCAGTTGAAAAATTTAAGAATAAGACCAGGTTCAAGACTTATGAGCAGGTGAAAGATCTTCCCGGTTTCGGGGGCGTTCTGGAAAATGACACTATCCTGATAGACATTGATGATTATGAACAGTCAGAAATCATGATGGATATTGTTGAAGACTATCAGCTTGATTGCAGAGTATACCAGACTACCAGAGGAAAGCACTTCCTGTTCAAAAATCATCAGGTAACAAGGAACCACACACATGTGCCGCTTGCTATTGGGCTGACAGCGGACATCAAATGTGGAACCAGAACATCATATGAGGTTATCAAGATTAATGGTGAAGAACGTTTCATTGAATGGGATATCGAAGAAGGTGGTACATATCAGGAGTTACCGAAGTGGATGCTTCCTGTAAAGGCTGCCACTGATTTTATTGATATGGATGCAGGAGATGGTAGGAATCAGGCCCTGTTCAACTACATTCTGACACTCACAGCAAATGGTTTTACGGTGGATGAAACAAGGGAAGCTATCAGGATCCTGAATAAATACGTCCTGAAAGAATCACTTTCTGATGAAGAACTGGAAGTGATCCTTAGAGATGAAGCCTTTCAGAAACCTGTGTTCTTCAATGGTACTACATTTTTATTTGAACGTTTTGCAGATTGGTTAAAAAGTAACTGTAATGTAGCCAGAATCAATGGTCAGCTTCATGTATATGAAGATGGGATTTATCAGGTAGGGTACCGGGAGATTGAGAAGGTGATGATTCAGCAGATACCGAACCTGAAGAAGACGCAACGTCGGGAAGTGTTAGACTTGTTGGAATTAATAGCCGAAGAAAAAACGGCAGCAGATGCCCGTTATATAGCGTTCCAGAACGGTATTTACGATATTGTTACAGATCAGATGCAACCGTTTACTTCTGATTTGGTTATTACAAATAAGATACCGTGGGACTATAACCCGGATGCTTACAATGAACTGGCAGATGATACATTGAACAGGCTTGCCTGTAATGATCCGGTTATCAGAATGTTGTTGGAAGAAGTTATTGGTTATTGCTTTTACAGAAAGAATGAATTAGGGCAGGCGTTTATGCTTACTGGTGATAAAGCAAATGGAAAGTCTACATTTATAAGCTGCATAAGAACAATTCTCGGTGAAGCAAACACATCTGCATTGGATTTGAAAGAACTGGGGGACAGGTTCAGTACATCTATGATATTCGGAAAGCTGGCAAATTTAGGTGATGATATCGGTGATGATTTCTTGCAAGGTTCTCAGGTGGCAGTATTTAAGAAAATTGTTACTGGTGACAGAATCAAGGCTGAAAGAAAAGGTCAGGATCCGTTTGAATTTAACCCATATACAAAGCTACTGTTCAGTGCCAATGATATTCCAAGAATGAAAGACAAAACTGGCGCAGTTCTCAGACGTTTAGTTATTATCCCATTTAATGCCAGATTCTCAAAGTATCTGGAAGATGGAGTTACAATTGACCCTAAATTCCGTCCTTATATTAAGTATGAACTGAATGAACAAAGTTCAGTAGAATACATGATTAAGATTGGTATTGATGGACTGAAAAGAATCATTGAAAATAATGGTTTCACTAAATCGAAAAAAGTTCAGCAGCAGTTGGATGAATACGAAAATGAGAACAACCCTATTAAAGCATTCATTGAAGATAATGGCATTGAAAGTATTGAGAACGAAGCAACAGCAGACGTATATAAAAGATATCAGGTATTCTGTGCAGATAATAATATGCAGCCTATGGGTAAGATTGTATTCAGTAAGCAGATCAAGAAAAGACTTCACCTTGAAATTATATCCAGCAGAATAGATAACACGGTCAGAAAAATATTTGTGAGGGAGTAATGGAAAAATGACAATCGGTGAAAGAATTAGACTGGTGCGTCTTGATAATGATATGAGCCTTAGAGATTTCGCTAAGGTTATCGGACATCCAGATACAACAGTAATGAAATGGGAAAAAGGTATAAATAAAATATCGTTTATGGATGCCATAAAGATATGTAAGCGTTTCAAAGTATCATTAAATTGGTTAGCAGGATTGGGGGAATAATATGATTGATAAGACATGTCGGACATGTATTGACAACGAAGATGGTTTTTGTGATCGCAAGGGAATCTTAGTAGATGATGAGGATTCCTGTGAAAAACATAGAGAAGACTGGCGTGACAGATTACTGGATCATTTTCTCAGAGGTCACGGAAAGGGGAGATAATGTGGGGTACTTTATTATTGGGACATTGTGTTTCATCAGTGGACTTGCAATGGGGGTGTTCTTAACAGCCCTTATCGTAGCTGGAGCAGATGATAATATTGGAGAAGTTAATGAGTTGGGGGATGATGAGAATGAGTTATAAGAACAGTGAGGGTTATTCAGATCCGACAGCAGGTGTTGCAATGGGATCTGCCAATAAACAGGAGCAGGAAATTGACAAGCTGAACCATAAGGTTATGCAGTCGTTCAGACTGCTGCTTGATCTGGCAGGATTTGAGATTGTCGGACGTGTCACACTGAGACATAAGAAATCAGGGCGTATCTTTAAGTAGGAAAGAGGTGTTGTGGAATGACCGCAAAAGAGTATCTGAACCAGATCAGGGAGAAAGATGCAGCCATAAACAGAATGATACGGCAGAAAGAAAACTTAAAAGGTATGCTGTATACTATTGGCAGTCCTGGTACTGGTGAAAAAGTGCAGACCAGTAAATCTGGGAGTAGTCGTTATGAAGAACTGTTTGCAAAGATTTCAGAAAAAGAGGATGAAATCAATAATAAAATTGATGATCTGGTTGGACTGAAGATAAGAATTTGTGAACAGATTAATGAGTTACCGGATGATGTACATATCTCTGTTTTATATGAAAGATATGTTGAACTGAAAAGTTGGAACCAGATATCTGATGATATGAATTACAATGTGAGATATTTATTTCATATTCATGGAGCGGCACTGAACGAATTTTATCAGATGTATGAGCAGGAAATAAATGCAGATGTATAACAAACATTGAGGGTTTGTGTAGTGCTGACCCTCTGTTTTTATGTTTTTGTAACTAGTTTGGGTGTTTGTAACTAGTTTGTAACTGGTTTTGTAACTCATTTATCCCTTGATTTTATTGGATGTAACTAATGTAACTAATTTTGAGAATGTTCTTATTATATTATTTTTTTATATAATGTATATCAGTAAGAAGTAATAAAAATAATATATATATATATAATAGTATATAGTAAAAATTAGTTACATCAGTTACAAAAATGTCGGAAACCCAGTAAAATCAAGGGCTGAGAGTGTAACTGATTAGTGTAAAATGAGTTACAAACGAGTTACAATTAGTTACAAAACTGGTTACATCTGAAAATAAATGACATAATCTGAGTCAGAGTTGATATAAAAGCAGTCTGATTTGACTTGAATATGAGTCAGGAAAGCTGATATTGTGTAGACTGTTCAATCAGACATGAAGCGCATCCTTTTGTCATGGGGATGTGCTTTTTACTTTGTCCGGGAAATATAGCTGTTTACTCCTTTACAGCTTCCCAGACTTTTCGATACAAAATGAAACGAATGAGAGGTGGTGGGGCTTGGCAAGGGCAAGAGATCCCAACAGAAATAGAGCATTTGAGATTTACAAAGAACATAATGGGAATATTGATTTAGTCGAGATTGCAAGTCAATTGAATACTTCACCCGGAACAATCCGTGGGTGGAAATCAAAAGATTCTTGGAATGATAAATTGAATGGAACGTTCCATAAAAATACGGAACGTTCCAAAAGAAAAAAAGGCGGTCAGCCGGGTAATAAAAACGCAGAAGGTCACGGTGGTACGGGTCCACCGGGTAATAAGAATGCTGAGAAGTATGGATTCTTTTCTAAGTATTTGCCGGATGAGACGAAAGAGATTTTTGACGCAATTGAACATGCAGATCCTCTTGACCTGTTATGGCACCAGATACAGATTGCGTATGCTGCCATTGTGAGAGCACAGCGAATAGCCTATGTTAAGGATCACCAAGATAGAACCATCAATAAGATTGGTGAGAAAGATGGTGAGACTGTATCAGAGGAACGTTGGGAAGTACAGGAAGCATGGGACAAACAGAATAATTTCTTAAAGGCACAGGCAAGGGCGCAGGCTGAATTAAGCCGCATGATAAAGCAGTATGACGAAATGCTTCATGCAAACTGGGAACTGGCTACTGAAGAACAGAAGACAAGGATCCAGTCAATGAAAGCAAAAGCCCAACTGAATGATGTTGAAGAAACGGCAGATGATGGATTCCTGGAAGCATTAAATTCTTCTGCTACTGAGGATTGGAATGATGAAGAAACAGGTATTTAAGTTTCAGCCATTCTCAAAGAAACAACGCAAGGTATTGAATTGGTGGTGTGATAACTCACCTGTAAAAGATGCAGATGGAATAATTGCAGATGGTGCTATTAGATCAGGAAAGACAATATCAATGTGCTTATCATTTGTCATGTGGTCAATGTCCAATTTTGACGGGCAAAACTTCGGCATGTGTGGTAAGACTATCGGATCATTCAGGCGAAATGTGCTGTTCTGGCTGAAGCTGATGTTGAGAAGCAGGGGTTATTCTGTTACGGATCACAGGGCTGATAACCTTCTGGTAGTCAGTCGTGGGGATGTAGAAAACTTTTATTATATCTTCGGTGGTAAAGATGAAAGGTCACAGGATCTGGTGCAGGGTATCACATTGGCTGGGGTGTTCTTTGATGAAGTGGCATTGATGCCGGAATCATTTGTCAATCAGGCTACTGGACGTTGTTCGGTTGATGGCTCAAAGATGTGGTTCAACTGTAATCCTGACGGCCCGTATCATTGGTTCAAACAGAACTGGATTAACAAATGCAAGGAAAAGAACATCCTGTATCTGCATTTTACAATGGATGATAACCTGTCATTGTCTGAGAAAATCAAGACAAGATACAGGAGTATGTACACTGGGGTGTTCTACAAGCGGTATATCCTTGGGTTATGGGCTGTTGCTGAGGGAATTATTTATGATATGTTCAGTGAAGATGAACATATTGTCAAATATGATGAAATAAAAGGTAAACTGATAAATAATCCTTCATGCAGATATGTGTCATGTGACTATGGTACCCAGAATGCTACTGTATTCCTGCTGTGGAATAAAGCCACTGATGGGAATTGGTACTGTATCCGGGAATATTACTATTCAGGACGTGACAAGTCAAAACAGAAAACTGATGCAGAATATGCAGAAGACTTGAAAAAGTGGCTAGGTGATACCAAAATCAGGGCAATGATTGTGGATCCATCAGCTGCTTCTTTTATTGCGGAACTGAGAAAACGAAAATATAAAGTATTGAAAGCAAGAAATGATGTACTGGATGGTATCAGGCTGGTTGCTACACTGCTGAACCTTAAAAAGCTGTTCTTCTGCAATAGCTGTGAAAACACCATTGCTGAGTTTCAGTCATACATCTGGGATGAAAAGGCAGCAGATAGGGGAGAAGATAAACCAGTAAAACAGTACGATCATGCAATGGATGCTGTCAGATACTTTGTTTATACGATTTTGAGTAATCAGCTGGCAAAGCTGAAAACTATGAAAGGTTGATAGTTATGCGTGTATTTACATTACCAGCTGAGAACTGGAATGAATTGAGTATTGATAAGCAGGTTATCCGACACCTGATATTAAAACACAGGAGTCTTGTGGATCACCTGATTACTCTTGAAGACTACTATGAGGGAAAACATAAGATCCTGAATGATAAGAACCGGGAGAACAAATTGGTATGCAACCATGCAAAGGATATTTCTGATACTGCCAGTTCATACTTTATCGGTAACCCGGTTACATATAAGGCACAGACAGATATCACAGACCTGACGGATAAGTTAGAATACGCCGGAGCAGATGAAGCTGACGGTGACAACGGTCTGGACTTATCTATTTTTGGCAGGGCTTATGAATACATCTACACCAAAAAAGATGAAACAGACCTGATGATAAAGAATTTGTCACCAGCGAACACCTTTGTTGTATATGATGATACGATTGAGCAGAATGAACTGTTTGCTGTATATTACTATGCAAAACGTGATGATTCTGACCGAACAGATACAAAGTATATTGCAACTGTGGTTACGGAACATTACAAGTACATCCTGAATATTCAGAATGTTGATGGTATTCAGCCCACCTATGAACAGGCTGAACCACATTATAAAGGTGAAGTCCCCATTATTGAGTATCTAAACAACAAGATGGGACTGGGTGATTTTGAACTTCAGATACCATTAATTGATGCATACAACGCATTAATGAGTGACCGTGTGACGGACAAGGAACAGTTTATTGATGCTATCCTTGCCATATATGGAACACTGTTATCAGATGGTGATGAGTATGACGAAGAAGGAAACAAGATTAGTGATTCTGCTGACGAAGCACAGAAAGAATTGAAGAAAAAGAAGATTCTGGAACTGCCTGACGGTACGAAAGCAGAGTATCTGACAAGAACCTTTGATGAAAACGGCGTTGAGATCCTGAAGAAAGCTATTGAGCAGGATATACACAAGTTTTCACATATTCCCTGTATGTCAGATGAGAGTTTTGGCGGCAATGTTTCCGGGGTGGCTATGGAATTTAAGCTGCTGGGGATGGAGAACATAACCAAGATTAAGACCCGGTATTACAAAAAGGGTCTGAGAAAGAGACTGAGAATATTTGCTAATTTTTACGCAAATAAGGGAATCAATTTTGATGTGGCTGGTATTGTTCCTACATTTACCAGGGCATTACCGAAGAATCTGTTAGAGATCAGTCAGATTGTATCTAATCTGTGGGGTAAGGTTGGAAAGAAAACGTTACTGGCCCAGATTCCTTTTGTGGATGATCCAGAAGAAGAACTGAAGACTGTGGAGAAAGAAGCAGAGGATGATTTGAAACGGCAGCAGGAAATGTTTTCTATGACGGCAAACACACCGCCGGATGATACAGATACATCTGATTCTGGTGATAAACCTGATAACAGTCAGGATGATGAAAAGGATTCCAAAAAGAAAGATGGAAAGGTAAATGAATAATGAACAATACTGGATAAATAGGGCGAATTATCTCATATATCATCATATGACTGATGCTGAACAGACAGCGGATGAAATAGCCACGTTGTATAGAAAAGCCTCTAAATGGCTGATATATGAGTCAAGAAAGATATTTGACAGGTATCAGAACAGTCACGGTTTAACAGAAGCAGCATCAAGGCGGCTGATTAGTCAGTTACAGGATTCTTCATCACTGGAAGAATTGAAAAGGCTGTTAGAGCAGGATGGTAGGAACCGGGAAATACTGGCACAGCTGGATGCACCAGCGTATCAGTTCAGAATTGACCGATTAAGACAGATACAGAATCAACTTGATATTGTGATGAACAATGTTTACCAGCAGGAAAAAATACTTGCTGGTGATTTTTTTGTGGATCTGGCGAATGATTCTTATTACAGACAGATTTATGAGATACAGCACAATACGTCATATGCTTTCAGTTTTGCTCATATAGACAAGAAACAGATTGATAAAGTCATTTCTATGCCTTGGAGTGGAAAGCATTATTCTGAACGCCTATGGAAGAATAGCAAAACACTGACAAAAGCAATTAAAGAAGAACTACTGATTGATCTGATTACTGGGCGGCCTGAAAATGAAGCCGTGAAAATTATTGCAAATAAATTTGACCAGGGGATTTTTGAAGCAAGGCGTTTGGTTCGCACAGAAGCAGCGTTTGTTTCTGGGGAACTGAATGCAGAAGCATATGAAGAATGTGATCTGCAAAAGTATCAGTTTCTTGCAACCTTGGACTTGCGTACATCTGAGATATGTCGGTCATTGGATGGGAAAAGGTTTTTCCTGAAGGACAGACAGGTTGGAAAGAATTACCCACCTATGCATCCGTGGTGTAGAAGTACCACTATTGCAGTCATATCAGAGGATGATATAAAAAAACTGAAAAGACGAGCACTGAACCCGGAAACGGGCAGAACTGAACTTGTTCCAGCTTCCATGACTTATGAGGAATGGTATAAAAAATATGTAAAAGATAACCCGAAGGCGAAAGGGCAGGAAAAGGCAATACAAAATAAGGCTTCTGACCAAGCGCAATATCAGAAGTATAAGAAATCGGGTATTGATGGTGTACCTGCATCATTTACAGGGTTCCAGAAACTAAAATACCAGGAGCCTGAGAAGTGGGAGCTGTTGAAGAAGGATTATAGAGAAAGGAAAAACAATAATGAAATTTTCAGAAGCATTTAAACTCATGAAGCAGGGGGCTAAAGTAAAACTTCCGGGATGGGGTGGATTTTGGTATTGGGATGCAGAGAAAAAGACAATTATCATGCACACGAAAGATGGAGAAGAAATGGACATTAGAGAAACACAGGTGGTAGATTACACCTTTTCTAATGTTGCATGTGATGATTGGGTGATTGCAGATAACCAGAACTGCCCTGAACTTGGTGGAGAAGCAACATTTTCGTTTGGGGAAGCAATTAAGTATCTAAAAAGAGGTATGAATGTAGCAAGAAAAGGTTGGAATGGAAAGAAACAGTACATTCAGCTTGCTACGGGAATCTCGTATAAAACTGCTGATAATGAGATTGTAAATTGTGAACATGATGCAATTGGAAACATGGCAGTGGTTTTTGTCGGAACATCCGGTGTACAGATGGGATGGTTAGCGTCACAGGCTGATATGCTTGCAGAAGATTGGGTATTTGCAAAATAACAGAAAGGAGAAATACCAATGGTAAAAGTTAAATGTATTCAGAGATTTAATGATGTAACTCAGCCAGTTGAGAAGATGCAGCGTTTTCCAGGTGCAGTCTGGGAAGTAACAGAAGAAAGAGCGAAACATCTTGTGGCTGAAGGAGTGGTTGAAATTGTGACAGAGAAAACAACCACAGCAAAAGCACTTGAGAAGTAGAGACCTGAGGGTCTTTTTATTTTGTCTTTTTTTTTTCAGCAGACGTTAAAGAACTGTAAATCTAAGACGAATGACCCAGGCCCATCACGGGAATAGGTTGGGCGGAAAGGATAAATATGAGAAATAAAGTTTTTAGAGCACTTACACAGTGCAGATGCAAGGTTCCTATGAATTTACAGCTTTTTGCAGAAGGAGATGGTGCCGGTTCCGGTGATGATTCTGGTAACGGTGGTGGATCCGGTAGCGGTGAAGGTGATGATAGTGGGTCTGGTGATGATAAACCACAGTCATTTGATGATTTCCTGAAAGGGGAAGGGAACCAGGCAGAATTTGACAGAAGAGTCAACAAAGCAATTCATACTGCTGTTCAGAAAGCACAGGAAAAATGGGAAGCCCTGACAAACGATAAGTTGTCAGAAGCTGAAAAGCTGGCGAAAATGAACAAAGATGAAAAGGCGCAGTATATGCAGCAGAAAAAAGAAAAAGAACTTGCTGACAGAGAAGCAGCAATTACAAAGAGTGAGTTGAAAGCAGAAGCAAAAAATACACTTGCTGAAAAGAAACTTCCACCTTCTCTTGCTGATCTCCTTGTATATACAGACGCTGACAGCTGCAATAAATCCATTGCAACTGTAGAAAAGATTTTTCAGGAAGCTGTTGAAGCAGCAGTTCAGGAAAAATTAAAAGGCGGCGACCCTCAGAAGAAGGCACCGGAAGGTAACAAAGAACTGGAAGCGCAGGTTGAAAAATTAATGCGTGGATATTAAAGAAAAGGATAGGTGAAAATATATGGCTATTAATACTTTAGCAACTGAAACCCTGTTTCAGCATACTCTTGATAAGTTAGCTGTACAGGAAGCTGTAACTGGTTGGATGGATGCCAATGCAGGACAGGTTATTTACAGCGGTGGTAAAGAAGTAAAGATCCCGAAACTGTCTGTTCAGGGACTCGCAAACTATGACCGTGACAACGGGTATGTTATGGGTGGTGCTACTATGGCATACGAAACACTCACAATGACACAGGACAGAGGACGTAAATTCCAGCTTGACGCAATGGATATTGACGAAACTGGTTTTGTGACAACTGCCGCTGCGGTTATGGGAGAATTTCAGAGAGTGCATGTGGTACCTGAGATTGATGCATACCGTATTTCTAAGTTGGCATCTACTGCGGTCACTGCAAATAAAGCAGGTATGGTAACTTATGGCTATACACCGGGAGCGGCAAATACATCTGCCCTCAGAAAAGCAAAAGAAGGCATCAAGGCTGTTCGTGATTGCGGATACAATGGTCCGCTCGTTATTATGGCAACCTCTGATTTCATTACTGAATTGGAACTGGAACTCGCTGGTAAGATTACAGTAATGACATTTTCTCAGGGTGGAATCAATACGCAGGTACCATCTATTGACGGTGTACCATTTATTTCTGTACCGTCAAACAGAATGTATTCTGCAATTACCCTGTATGACGGTAAAACAAAAGGTCAGGAAGCAGGTGGTTATATCAAAGGCACTACTGCAAAAGACATCAACTTTATCGTTACTGCAAGAACTACACCGATTGCGGTAACAAAACAGGACAAAATGAAAATCTTTACACCGGATCAGAACCAGGATGCAGATGCTTGGAAGATGAATTATCGTAGACATCATGATCTGTGGGTGCTTGAAAACAAGATTGATTCTGTATTTGTATCAATCAAAGACGCTGAGTGAGGGGATGTAAATGATTCTGATTAAGGAAAATGTTGAAAGAATCATTGATGATGATTCACAGGGAATTATTGACCAGCTGTTATTAGATGGCTGGTCAAAAGTCCCTGTTGTAACTGATTCCAAACCAAAAAGAAAAGGAAAAACAGAAAATGGGGTGAATGCGGATGGTAAGACCGTCTGATGTGCGTATTGTAGAGAAGTTGACAGGTGAACAGGATGAAGAACTGATTGCTGTTCTTCTTGATGATGCAGAATCTTTCGTATTGGCTTATACAATGCGTACAAAAATCATACAGCCACTTGAAAAGCCTGTTCGTGATCTTGCCGTGATTGCTCTAAATCGTATGGGGACAGAGGGTGAAAACAGTAGGTCAGAGGGTGGAGAAACCTATAACTTCAATGACGCACCGAAGCAGATTTTTGACACCCTTAATCGTTATCGTATTTGCCGGGTAGGTGGTAAGGTTTATGAGAATAAAAAGAAGTAGACTAAACACATTTTATCTGAAAAAGAGAATCTCAAAGAAAGATAAAGAGGGGTGTTCAACAGAAGAATGGGGAACAGGAGTCCCCTTTGTAGGGGAACAGTGGCCTGCATCTGGTAAAGTGCAGGTTCAGCAATATGGAGATAGACTGAACTATATACTGAACCTAAAACTTGATGGTGCATATCAGATTATAAGAGAAAAACAGGGTGCTTCTTTTGATTTCGGTAATGATTTGGTTTTCAGAGAACAGGATGGAATCTGTATTTTTGCTGATGAAGAATCTGGTCCAGATTACCGGATCATTGCAATTAAACCTTACCGACAACTAAAGATGGAGTTGGAGAAGATATGAGTGATGATCTGATGCAGAAATTTTCAGGGCTTGTTGATATGGCTGAAGGCGGTTTACAGTCAAAAGTACACGAACAGGCTTTACGCATTCAGGCACAAGCTAAAGAATTATGTCCTGTCAGAAGGTACGGTTCCGGGGGTGGATCATTAAGACAGTCAATCCATGTTAGTACAGAACGACAGGAAGACTTGATTCACAGTGAGATATACACCAATTCAGAGTATGCACCTTATGTTGAGTTTGGTACTGGCCCCACAGGACAAGCGCATCACAACGGTATATCCCCGGACGTTGACCCTGTATATTCCCAGTCGGGTTGGATGATACCAGCTGATGCAATGTCACCAGCTGATGCCGAGCAGTATGGTTTTGGTATCGCAAAAGGGAAAGACGGAGAAGTCATTGGATATTATACAAAAGGTCAGGTTGCGCAGCCTTTCATGTACCCTGCTTTTGCAGAATTGAAGGATGATGTGACACAGGAAATTAAAGCGGTACTCGAAAAAGATTTGAAAAAGGTGACAAGATGAAAAATGTAAAAGATCAGGTATATTCAGCACTTCTCACTGTTACTGAGAATGTATCAGACACATATCCGAAAGACTGGGCGAACTTCCCAACAATTCAGTATGTAGAAGAAAATAACAGTGTGTGGGAACGTACTGACAACGCTGAACAGAAGGCTAAGGTGTCATATAAAATTGATATATGGCACAACCAGAGCACATCTGATACAGCCCTTGCAGTTGATGCTGCTGTTTCTGCTTTAGGTCTGGTGAGAACCTATTGCGGTGATGCACCGGATCCAAGCGGATTGAAACATAAAGTAATGCGCTATGAAGGAATCATTGATATGAGTTCTGATTTAGTGTACTGGAATTAAGAAAGAGGTGAAGATAAATGTTAGCAAATGGTACAAAACTGGGGTATTCTAAGACAGCCCCTTCTGGCGGTTCTACATCTTATACTGACTTGCCGGGACTGAAAGAAATCCCGGATGTTGGAACAGATCCTGAAAAAGTAGATAATACAGTTCTGACAGATAAGCATAAAGTGTATGAAAAAGGTATCGGTGATCTGCCTGAAATGACATATAAGTTTAAATATGACAACACGAAAGCAGACAGTCCTTATCGTACACTGAGAAAAGCAGATCAGGATGGAACAGTACTGTATTTCAGAGAAACTGATCCAGATAAAACAACTCTGGATTTTGGTGCTACAGTGTCCGTAAAACGTACAGGCGGCGGTGTCAATGGTGTAATTGAATTTGAGGTAACCATGACTGTACAGACAGATATTACTTACACAGACCCGGCATAATACCGGGTCTTTTATTGAGAAAATTCAGGAGGATATAACATGGGTGGTTTAGACGAAGAAGTAAAAGATCAGAAAGAGGAAACAAAAATTGTAGATTTGGATGAAGAAAAAAAGAAAAGAAAGCCTTTTCATTATTGGACAGTAGGTGGCAGAGATTACCGTCTGAAACTTAAAGCGTCTAATATTGAAAAGCTGGAAAATAAATATAAATGTAACGTCATGCATCTGGTAGATGATATGCCGGCATTATCTGTAATGCTTACTATCATTCAGGCGGCAATGCTTCCGTGGGAACATGGAGTTAAGTATGGTGATATTCTGAACCTGTTTGACAAATATGTTGAAGAGGGTGGAAGTCAGATTGATCTGTACAAAAATGTTGTGATTCCGACTCTGGCGGTATCTGGTTTTTTTACGCCGAAGATGGCAGCGGAAATTCTGGAAGCAACAGACGAAGAACTGTAACAACTACAAGCGAATATTTGTGGGCGATTTACCCGGATGCATTAGACTGTGGAATACGGCCTGAATTATTTTGGGATTCCACTTTAAATGAAATCATGGATATGATGGAGAGTTATGTCAGATGCAGAGCAAGAGATAGGAAACAGCAGATCAGTGATAACTTTATTCTGTCAAAGGCTCTGACACTGAACCTTTCAACCTTGTTCAATGAAAAGGCTGAACTTTGTAATCCATGGGATTTTTACCCACAAACATTCAAAGAAGATAAAGAAAATTATGAACATCAGAAGCTAGAAGCAGAACTTGCCGATTATAGGGACAAGCGCAGACGGTGGGCTGATGAATTTAACAGACGAAGGCAGCAGGGAATGTAACCCTGCTTATTTTATTGTCGGGAAGGGGGGTGAAAATGTATGGGTGATACACTTGCAAAACTGAAAGTCATTCTGGAAGCATCCACAGCTTCTTACAAGAAAGAGATGGAAAAAGCCCAGAAAGTGACTAAAAATGTCAGTGATTCTGTTAAGTCTGAAATATCAAAAGTCAAACAGGCTATGAAAATGGATGATGCAACAGAGTCAGTGAAAAAGCAGGTTTCTGTGTTCCAGAAAATGAAACAGGCGATTACTAAATATCAGGTGAAGGCCGGAATAAAAGTACCTACACAGGACTTTCAGGAATTGCAGTCCGGTATGAAAAAGGCAGAAGGTACGCTTAGTTCTTTGATTGCAAAACAGGAAAAGTACGAAGCAATTGGTGTGAAAAAGAACAGTTCAGCGTGGAAGTCATTACAGTATGACATTCAGGGAGCCAAAAATGAGATTGAAGGGTACAAAAATGAAATGGCTGAAATGCAGTCAAACGGTACTGCGTTTACAAGGGGCTATTCTATACCGAAAGAAATCTTTAAAGGACTTGGTAAAGGTGCGTTAGGTCTTGGAAATTTGGGACTGAATGCTGCTCAAAAGGGCTGGGGTGGTTTGAAAAAAATTATCAGTGGTACAGCGTCTGCATTGACGAAGGTAACCACAGTCATTAAAAGAACATCTGGTGCATTCGCTGCACTCATACAGAAGTTTACAAGCGGTATTCCTGTTTTACGAAGGTTCACAGGTGCAACAAAATCAGCATCTGGTGGACTGGGCGGTGGATTAAAAAACATTCTCAAATATGCGTTCGGTATCAGGTCACTTTTTGCTTTGGTGAACAAGCTGAGAAGTGCGTTAGTAGATGGATTCAAAAACCTAGCACAGTACAGTGGTGAGACAAATAACAGTATTTCAATGCTGATGTCTTCCCTGACGCAGTTAAAGAATGCATTTGCGGCAGCATTTGCACCTATTTTGAATGTGATCGCACCTATTCTGAATACACTGATCCAGAAGATTATTTCTGTAGTTAATACATTTGGTCAGTTGACGAGTGCATTAACAGGTAAAACAACTTACATTAAAGCGAAAAAAGTTCAGCAGGATTACGCCAAGAGCCTGAACAGTAATGCCAATTCAGCTAAAAATGCCAAAAAAGCAAATGAGGAATTGAAACGTACCATTCTGAGTTTTGACCAGATCAATAAGATGGATGATAACAGCAGTTCTGACAGTAACAGTGGAATAGCTGATACAGGTGGTCTGTCACCTTCAGATATGTTTGAGACTGAAAGCATTCCTTCAAAGATTAAAGGGATTGCCGACATGATTAAACAGGCATGGAAGAATGCTGATTTTACAGAAATCGGTGCTATGGTCGGTAATAAACTGAATGCCGCACTGAACAGCATCCCATGGGATAAGATCAAGAACACCTGCAACAAGATTGCAAAGAGTGTTGCCACTTTTCTGAATGGTTTCCTTGAAACAGTAGACTGGAAGCTGGTAGGAAATACCCTTGCACAAGGTATCAACACCGCTTTTGGTATGGCAAATACGTTTGCCGAAAATTTCCACTGGGATAGCCTTGGGAAAGCAATTGGTAATGGTATCAATGGTGCGCTGGGTGGTCTGGACTGGAACCTGATACAGGAAACTGTACGCAATATTGCAACAGGAATCACTGATACACTAAACAGCTTCATTCAGACAACTGACTGGGCGTTAGTTGGTCAGTCGTTCGGTAATGGTATCAATACCATTCTGGACTTCTTCCATACCGCTATCAATAACTTCGATTGGACAGGTGCTGGTACAGCACTTGCAGATTTTGTCAATAATGCAGTAAATACTATTGATTTTGTCAATTTAGGACAAACTATATCAGATGGAATCAAAGGTGTTTTTGATTTTGGCATAGCTGCGATTGAGGGCATTGACTGGTGGACAATTGGTGAAAAAGTCCGTGATGGTTTAGCTGCTATTGACTGGAACGGTATAGCTGATGGTTTCTTTGAGCTTATCGGTGCAGCATTTGGCGGTTTGTCTGCATTTTTCGGTGGACTTCTTTCTGATGCAGTATCTGGGGCACAGAAATATTTCCAGAAGAAAATTGAAGAATGTGGTGGAAATGTTGTCAAAGGAATTTTTAAAGGCATCAAGGATGCTATTGTTGGCATTGCGGAGTGGATAAAAGATCACATTTTTACACCATTCATGAAAGGTTTTACAGCCGCATTTGGTATTCATTCACCGTCAACCGTCATGGCTGAACAGGGTAAATATATCATTGATGGTCTTCTAAAAGGTGTAAAAGATAATATCAGCAAGTTCCTGAATTATATTAAAGAGATTCCAGGTAAAGTGCTGAAAGCAATTGGAAATATCAAGAACAAGGTCTTACAAAAAGGTTCTGACATTGTTTCTGGTCTGAAAGATGGATTTACAGAGAAAGTTTCTACATTCACCAGTGTTCTTGGTACACTTCCTGAGACAATCAGGAATGCTATTCCAAACCTGTTTGATGTAGGATCAAGTATCATTCAGAACTTCGCAAACGGATTTTCAAGTGTTCATATTCCTATGCCACACATTGGTTGGGACTGGACAGGTGGAAGCATCCGTATTGGTAATTTCTCATTTTCATTACCACGTTTTAATCTGCAATGGTACGCAAAGGGTGGATTCCCGGAAATGGGACAGTTATTCATTGCAAACGAAGCAGGACCTGAGATGGTCGGTAAGATGGGAAACCGAAACGCAGTAGCTAACAATAACCAGATCGTTGACGGTATCAAGAATGGTGTATTTGAAGCTGTACTTGATGCGTTCAATGCCAGCGGAATCCTTGAAAGGGATGATTCTGAAAAAGAAGTTACTCTTGAATTTACACTGAAGGCTGACAGCGAAACACTATATAAGGTGGTCCGTAAAGGCAAGAAGAAATATGATTATCGTTTTGCGGTAACTGAGACAATTTGACAGGGGGTGTCACATGGACAACATTGTAATCAAAGTGGGTGGTGTGACACTACCCAAGGAAGTTTCCAAGTTTAAATGGAAAAAATCAGATGTATCTGCAAAGAATGCGGGAAGAACACAGGATGTTAAGATGCATAAGAACAGGCTTGCAAAAAAGCGTACCCTGAGCCTTGGTTGGGTAAATCTGACAAAAGAGCAGATACACCAGATTCTTGTTGCATTTGATCCAGAATATATAATGGTAACTTACTGGGATCCTTTAGCTGGTACTGATGTAACAAAAGAGTTTTATACAGGTGATATGGAAGCAAATGTAAAATGGTGGGCGAAAGGTCATGAACGTTATTCCACACTTGATTTTGATGTGATTGAGAGGTAATAAAAATGATTAATGTATCATCCGCATTCAAAGCAGCATTAGAAAATGATAACAGAAATTTTTCAGGATCCTGTACAATTACATTAGCATCTGGTAAGTCAATCCCCATTGACGACAGCCAACTGTGGGATAATGGTTTTGTAATTAATGATTCTACATCTAGTACGGGTAGTTTTGATATAGGTTCAGCAATAGTTCAGAAGTTCACATTAAGACTGAACAACATGTATGATGATTTTACTGAGTACGATTTTACAGGTGCTGAAATCTCAAATATAAAAGTGTCATTGAGTTTATCTGGTAAGACTGAAGCTGTCTCTAAGGGCGTGTTTACAGTAAATGATACAAGCTATGATGGCGATATCATTACACTGGAATGCTTGGACAACATGCATAAATTTGATGTTAATTACAGCAAGAGTAATCTTACATATCCTGCAACGCTATTACAGATTGTACAGGATGCATGTAGGTGCTGCGGTGTGACTTTAGCAACAGATTCTCTACAGTTTGAGTATTACAATTATGTGATTCAGAAAAAACCAGATGATAACACTATGACATTCCGTGATGTTTTGGCGTGGGTTGGTCAGATTTCTGGTCATTTTTGGAAATGTAATAAAAGTGGTCAGTTATCAGCTGGTTGGTATAATATGTCTGACTTGTCGGCAGGTACAAATATACATACGTTACAGACAAATGTTGTCACGGATGTAAATGTGGACATGGATGATGTTGTAATCACATGTGTAAGGGTTGTGACTGAAGATGAGAACTCTAATCAGGTAACATTTCAGTCTGGATCAGACGGATATGCTTCTGTTATTGATGGGAATAAATTAATCAATAAGGACAATGCCGCAGAGATTGTTTCAATGATTGGCGGACGTGTAGTTGGTTTGAGATTCAGGCCAATGGATGTCAGTGCATTACAGGATCCTACAATTGAAGCCGGTGACGGGGCAATAGTATATGACCGTAAATTAAAGTCATATAAGACTTTTTTCACCAATGTTGTATTTTCTATTGATGCAGACAATCAAATGTCAAATGACGCAGAATCAGCATTGCGTAACAGTGCTGAAAGATTTTCAGAAGCAACGAAAATTTACCAGTATTTGAGAAAACATTTAAGCGAGAATAAAACTGAATGGGAAAAGGCAATGGAAGAACTGGAAAAGGCAATGAAAGAACAGGCAGGTCTTTATCCGGTTATCAAAACACTAGAAGATGGAAGCAAAGTATATTATATGTGTGACCATCAGACACTGGAAGAATCCCAGGTTGTGTTTGAACTTAATGGAAAAGGTTGGGCGGTAAGTACAGACGGTGGAAGAACATGGAACGCAGGTTTACTTGTGGATGGTACCATGATAACAAAGATTTTGAACAGTATTGGAATTAATGCGGATTGGATCAATACCGGGGCTTTTACCGTCCTTGATTCTGATGGAAATATCATGTTTAAAGCTGACACTGCAACCGGGCGTGTGGATATTGTAGCAAATTCTTTTCAATTGAGGGGGAAAACTCTTGAAGAGATAGCGAAAGAATCAACAAAGAATTACGTTGACGCAGTTATTGGGGATAAGATAAAGGATATAAACACACAGTATTTTGATTCCTATGACCCTACGCTTACGAATAAGCCAGCGTCAGACTGGACTGATGCGGATGCGAAGGAGAAACACATTGATGATATTTTCTATAACACCAATACTAAGAAAATGTTCCGTTTCGTCAAGATTGATGGCGTTTATAGTTGGGAAAACTTTGATGATCCTGATATAAAAGCCGCACTTGATGCTGCATCAACGGCACAAGATACCGCAGATGGAAAAAGACGAGTGTTTTTGGTTACACCTACGCTGCCATATGATGAGGGTGACATGTGGGTTACCTCTACCACTGATGGAAAAGGTGAAATAAAAATCTGCAAAACCCCCAGACAATCTGGTGCATTTTCATCGGCTGATTGGATCAGTCCGTCTTATGTGGATTCTGATGATGTGAATAATGCGATTAATGAGTATGATAATAGTCTGGGACAGCCTGAAATATTCAATAAACTGACCAATAACGGAAAAAACAAAGGTATTTATATTCAGGACGGTGAACTGTATATAAATGCGAGTTATATCTTATCCGGTGTTTTGGCCGGTAAGTTTATTAATGGAAAAGGCATGAGTGTCACTGATAAGGAAAATAAAACAACATTTTATATTGATAATGATGGCAATGTCATGATTGCCGCCAAAACTCTTACTATAGGTGGTAAGGATGTAGAAGATATTGCTGGAGATACTATTGATGAAAAAATAAAGAAAGCAATTCCGTTGGTTATACAGTTATCAAGTGAGTATCAGGCAATCCCGGTAAATGCGGATGGAAACTATTCGAGTTTTCCAAGATGCGAGGTAAAAGTACAGGTTTTTTATGGGGAATCGGATGTTACATCAGAAGCGGCTATATCGTACTCGACAGAAAACATAACAGGCACGTGGTCTTCAGGTACACACACTTATTCCGTAAAGAGCTTATCCGAAGACATTGGATGGGTTGATTTTTCAACGACTTATAATGGAATAACAATAACCAAGCGCTTTAATCTTGCAAAACAGTATGCTGGCGGGAACGGTACGAACGGAAAAGATGCCACTGTTTATTACCTTGAATGTGAAACAACAACGATCAAAAGATGTTCAAACAGCTCTGGCGGATATGATTATTCGCCTTCTCCGCTGGTGTTTCATTTGTATTCGCAGACAGGAGCAGAGGAGAGAAAACAAAACATTTCCGGTAGATGGACGTTTGAGTATACAGAAGACGGAAGCACATGGAACGCTATTTCTGGAACTGGCGTGGGAATAGATATGAAATTCTCCGCATGGGATAGGATAACTAACAGAACCACTGCCATCAGATGTACTGTCGGAAATTCTTCCGGAGTCATCCTCGGGATGTTGAGCGTATCTGTACTTGCGGATGCAGAAGTGACAAGAGAAGCTGTTTTTAACGCTCTGACTGACAATGGCGATCGTCAACTTATAGCCTATGGCTCAGACGGGAAATTGTACATTAATGGCGAATACATAAAGTCTAAAACCATAACGGCCGATCTTATCGACGTGAATACACTTGATGCGATTGTTGCAAAAATAGGCGGATTTGTGGTCGGGTCTAGCAGTATACATACCAGCGGCCGCAATTCCATGACGTCAACTACGCAAGGCGTATACATAGGAATAAACGGATTTAGCGTATATAAAGACACGAGCAATTATTTTAACATGAACACTAGTGTAGGATTGCAAATAAAAGGCGGTACTATCAAATTAGGCAATGTAACTCTTGCGGAAGCATCTGATAAAAAGTCTCTGAGCGTCAAATATGGCATGCAGGTACACACTCAAAGATCATCTGGACAATTCACAGACGGTTCAGGCGAATTTAAACTAATCAACTTGACTACTGTCTCATCGGGACAAACTCTTTGCATCGCGAGTAATATCGTATATAAGTTGTCATCTTCTTCAAAAAGATACAAAAACCATGTTCGAAATATGGATAGCTCTGAAGCGGATAAACTCCTTAAAGTTCCAGTGGTATGGTTTCAATATAAAAAAGGCTATTTGAAAGAAGGAGACTCATTTGAAGACAAACCAGTGCCGGGATTCTATGCGGAAGACGTGTATAAACAATATCCTGAAGGAGTAATATTTAATGAGGATGGGCAGATAGAAGACTGGAATTACAGAACCATGATTCCGGCAATGATGAAAGTTATTCAGGATCAGAATGAAAGAATTAATACATTGGAAGATACAGTGAACACATTGAACGAAAGACTGAACAAATTAGAGGGAATGTTGAAAGGGGTGGTTAAATAATGCTGATTGCGAATTTCACCAATTATGGTGAAGAAATTACAGTAGACGGACTTTGGCAATATGATTATGGTCAGAGATTACAAATTAATGGACTTAATCTCCCAGATGTGTTTGAGGTTCATTTATTCTGGAAGGGATTGGAAGAAGCAAAAGTTGTAACAGGTTATACTGAGAATAATAAGTTTTATGTTGATATTCCAAACGAGTCACTTAAACAGAGACAAGCTATCACTGTTTATATTTATCTATCAACACCTGAAACAGGAAAGACTGTAAATACCGTGATGATGTTTGTAAATAAACGGCCAGAGCCTGAAGGATTTGAAATTCCCGAAGACATTGATTTATTCCACCACACATTGACCGCTGTTGGGGAATATACAAGGCAGACGAAAGAAGCTGCACAGATGGCAGATGCCAGGGCAACTGAGTCGGAATCCTGGGCGCATGGACATAAACTTTATCCAGAACGTGATAAAGACAATGCAAAGTATTATGCAGATCAGGCAAAACAGGTTGCTACACAAAATGGCTTCTGTCGTATGGAAATACGGGAAGATGGACATCTATATTTATCCCGTACAGAAAATATTGTACAGAGTTTGGATTTTAAGATAAATGATAAAGGGAGATTGGGGGTTATGATGTCATGATAGAAACAGATTTAGGATGTGTGACTGCCTATGCTGATGCAGTGGCACAGGGTTACACAGGAACTCGTAAAGAATTTGGTCAGGTGCTGGCTAATTTTGCAGATTCTGCAACACAGGTTGCAGCAGACAGGACAGCGGTAGAAGCTGCAAAGAAATCAGTAGAAGTAATGCAGTCAGATGTAACACAAAAACAGGAGACTGCGGCTTCCAATATGAAAACAGCTGTCGAAGCCGCTGAAAAAGCAAAACAGTCTGCAAGTAACGCAGAAGCATCAAAACAGGCCGCTGCTAAGTCTGAACAGAACATCAACAATACCGTGACAGCTTTTGATAGTCATGTCGAAGAAAAGAAAAGCGAAGCAGACACAGCAATAAATAAAACGAAAGATGCCGCAGTCAAAGCTGTGACAGATCAGCAGACTGCATCTATTCAGGAAGCAAAAAGTCAGATTGCGTCCTACATTACAGAAAAAGAAAGCGTAGCAGAAGACCAGATTAATAAACATACATCTGATAAGATTACAGAACTGAATAAAGCAGCAAGTACAGCAAAGACTGCATTAGAACAGTCCATATCAAATTCAGAAAAAGCAAAAACAGCTCTGGACGGTAGTATTACCAATTCTGTCACATCCAAAAATAATCTGGATAAGAGTATTGAAACAAGTGCCGGCAAAAAATCAGATCTTGATACCAGTATCAAAAATGCTGATACAGCAAAGACTGCATTAGATACTGCCACGATTACTGGAAACAATGCATTGCAGGCATTACAGAGTGAAAATAGTTCAGCCGCATCAAACCTTGAAGAGTTGAGAGGTGAAAACTTTAATTCACAGGAAATTCTGGCAGGGGTTGCTGACCTGAGGGCATATCTTGGACTGTCAGATGATGATATTCTTGGTTTACAGGTAGATTACAGGAATAAAACTTTTAAGAGACTGGCAGGTGCCACTAACCTGACACCCGGCACTGACTTTGACAGATTTTCCATGTATGGTGGCAGACGTAAATGTAATGTTGCTGATGATGGAACTATCAGTGCTTGGTTTGGTGATGAAAGTTATGCGGAAGATGGTTCAAATGGACAGGTTATGGTATATCAGCCTAAGTTCTATTATCTGGTATGCCCGGTCGTATATGATCCAATTGATACAGGTATTGGTTACCATTTGAGAAAAGCAAATTACTATGTATCAGAAAAACCAAGACCAGGTTTCAGACTGCATCCTGCTTTTTATGATGTAAATGGAAATGAGATTGATTATTTCCTGACCAGTGCAGATGAAGGCTCTGTATATGATGTATCTGCATCTGCTTATCTGTTACAGGATGAACAGGTGTTAAATGCGGCAGAAGATAAGTTTTGTAGTATTTCAGGTGCAAGGCCTGCATCTGGGTACTCACAGAATCTCATAAGAACATCCGTTGAACAGTTGGCACAAAACAGAGGTACAAACTGGCATGGTGATCTCATCAAACAGGTATCTGCCGAACAGCTGCTGATGATTATTGAAATGGGTGTTATGGAATTACAGACACCGATTGGTTTAGGTGTTGTCAATATTCCGTGGGAAACTGGCGATAATAAAACCTGTTCTTATGCCGCAGTAACAGGTAGTACTTCCAGTATTGGAAACGGTACAGGTAGGGCTGCAAAATCAACTGTTTATCCAAGCAATGTTGCAACAGAATATACAGATAACGGTAAAACATCAATTTGTTGGCGCGGAAAAGAAAACTTCTGGGGTAACATATGGAAATTTGTATACGGTGTGAATATTTGGGGTAATGGCAAAATGGCAGGGGGTCAGCCATATATTTGCAAAGACTTCAATTTTGCAGAAAACAAGAATAGTGATAACTATGAAGCTGCTGGTTTCACCGTAGCCGCAAAAGCTGGTTATATCTCTGCAATGGGGTATTCAACAAAATGCGACTGGTTGTTTATGGCTTCTGAATGTCTTGGAAACAGCGCACTTCCTGTTGGTGACTACACCTATATTACTGAACTTCTGAATGGTTATAGAATTGCTCGATTGGGTGGTAGTTGGACTGATGGCGTTTATGCCGGGCCGTTCTTTTGGGCTCTGGATAGCGGTGTCAGTGCTCGGGGTCGTAGTGTCGGGGGTCGCTTGGTATATATCCCAACCAAGGACTCAGATGTTTATCTTGCTGCCATTGCGTCATGGAAGGCTCAAATGGCAGCCGCTTAATAAATAACTAAATAACTAAATAATGGGTTGAAAGAATCGCTGATATTTTTACCTGTATTGATTAACATAAAAATCAATTACTCAATTAGGTAGTAATTGGAATAATGACGTTAATACCAGGCCATTCTATTGGAATCTGAATAACAGTGTCAGTAATCGGAATCGTAATATCAGGGGTCACTTAATATATTTGCATTGTCAGCCGGGTGAGATATCCGGCTGATTTTTAATCCCATTTCTTTCAACCCTGCCACACGGCAAAACAGAAAAATAGGCGGTGCAGACAAGTCAGAAATGATAATACTGCCTTACTTAATTACTAAAGAGGAAATGTCAACCGTATTTACCGGGCATACATCTGATGTATGCTGACTGAAATTCGGAACTGCAATATACCAAAAATGAAACGTTATGACCATCTATTTGAGAAAATTTGTGATATTGAAAATCTGAGAAAAGCACATAAGAACGCAAAGAAAGGAAAAGGGTGGTACAAAGAAGTTCAGGAAATAGATAAAGATCCAGATAAGTATCTGGAGCAGATTCAGGAAATGCTCATCAATCATACTTATAGAACATCTGAGTATGAAGTGTTTTATAAGGATGATGGCAGAAAGAAGAGAAAGATTTATAAGTTGCCTTACTTTCCTGACAGAATTTGTCAGTGGGCTATCTTACAGGTAATTGAACCTTGCATCATCAATAACCTGACTACTGACACATACTCAGCAATACCGGATAGAGGAATACATAAGGCTCTGCATAAAATGCAGGATGCAATGTGGAATCATCCAGAAGAATGTAAGTATTGCTTAAAACTGGATGCAAGACATTACTATCAGTCAATCAACCATGATCTTCTGAAAGAAAAATATTCCAGAATGTTCAATGATTCTGAACTGGTATGGTTACTGACTGAAATTATTGATAGCATACAGACCGCAGACATTGAAGATCTGACGGCAATTTATTTACTGGAAGAAGATGTTGATCCTGAAACTGGAATACCGATAGGCAATTATTTATCACAGTATTCAGGAAATTTTTATTTTTCATCATTTGACCATTGGATAAAGGAACAAAAACACATCAGGTATTACTTTCGGTATATGGACGATATTGTTATTTTTGCAAAGACAAAAGAAGAACTTGTTGAGTTAAGAAAAGAAATTGATGTTTACTTTAGAGATGAACTTAAACTAAACATTAAAGGAAACTGGCAGGTGTTCCCAACATTTGTCAGAGGGGTTGACTTTTTAGGATACCGAACATTTTACAAATACACTTTGTTGAGAAAAACAACCTGTATAGATATGACTAAGAAATTAACTGCATTGCGTGTAAAAGTGGAATCAGGGAATATGATGAACTATTCAGAATGGTGCAGCTTAAACAGCTATAAAGGATGGCTTATATCATGTGATTCCTTCCGGTTGTATCAGAAATACATAGAACCGTTATTACCCTATGCAGATGATTATTATAAATACAACATAAAACCAAAATCTAAGAAAGGACAGAAAGCAGCATGATTGATTATGGAAGACAGAAAAGTACAGTAAAACCAGAGGAAATTGAGATTACAGAGAATATGGTATTTATCGCATCTGGAATCTCAGAAATTACAGAAGAAGGTACAGATAGTCAGCCAGGATTTGCTGGGTATGAGTTTGATCTTGTCGGATATGACAAAGATGAGTATATCAAATTACAAGCAACATCAAATAAATCATTGCAGGAACAGGTGGAAACCACTCAGGAAGCACTTGATTTCCTTTTATTTAATGCTTAATGATAGAAAGGGGTGAGACTTATGGGAGCATATTTTGCATTGCGTCTTGAAAAAGGCAAATTGAATTACAACACAGTAGTTCAGAAATATCCACAGTTCAAGGAAGATATTGATCTGATTCTTCTTGCAGATGGGTATGTCGTAAATGAAGACGGTACAGTCACAGAAGTAAAATAGACCATAGGTACAAAAACGACCGCCATATGACATTTATATAATGTCACAGGCGGTTGTTTTGTGTACAGAAAGGAAGTAATGAAAGAGATTCTACTGGAAACCTATTCTGTTGCACTTCCTATTATTTTAACTGCTCTTATGGGCTACATTGTGTGGCTTTTAAAGAATCAGAAAAAAGATAGGGATGCGAACAGTAAAGGGACCATGCTGTTACTGAAAGTACAATTAATTGAATACCATGACCGTTATATGACAGATGGTGATATTCCATCCTACGCTTATCAAAATTTTTGTGAGATGTATGATGCATATCATGCTCTTGGTGGTAATGGTATGATTACAAAAATGAAACATGAGATTGAAGAATTGCGCTTAAAGAAGAAAGAAGGGAATAGTCATGAAAAAAATTAACTGGCTGGTAAGAATTAAGAATAAAGCGTTCTGGGTTGCATTTATCCCGGCGGTACTCCTGTTAATTCAGGTAATTGCATCTGTGTTTGGCATCCAGATTGATCTGGGTAATCTGGGAAATAAATTGTTAGAAGTGGTCAATGCAGTGTTCAGTATACTGGTAATTCTTGGAGTAGTTACAGACCCTACTACTGCTGGAATCACCGATAGTACACAGGCACTTGAATATACAGAACCGAAAAAATAGGGGGTAGGACTGTGGAGATTAAGGGTATTGATGTTTCCAGATGGAATGGAGTTATTGACTGGCCCACCGTAGCAAACTACGGTATGGGCTTCGCTATCCTGCGAATCACAGAAGCGGGAAACGTGATAGATAGCTACTTTGAAGCCAATTATAAAGGCTGTACTGCCAATAGTATTCCTGTCGGTGTTTACAAGTATAGTTATGCAGTCAATGTTTCAGAAATTCAATATGAAGCAAAAAAAGTAATTGAAGTCCTGAATGGACGAAAATTGGATTATCCTGTGTTTTTGGATATTGAAGATAAGTGTCAGGAGAATCTGTCAAAACATCTTATGATGCAGATGATTAACGCATTCAGAGAAATCATCATTAAAGCCGGTTATCAGTTTGGCATTTATTGCGGGTACTCTTGGTATCAGTACCAGCTTCCAGAGGATGCGAAAAAGTATGATTGTTGGTTAGCTGCTTATCCGTCACAGGATGATGGAACAATGCAGATCAGATTAAAACCTGCCGCTGGTATTGGCTGGCAGTATTCCAGCAAAGCAAAGATACCGGGGATTGCTGGAACAGTAGACAGAAATGTATTTTATAAAGATTACACTGCTGCTGTAAAAAATGAGAATAAGGGGGAAACGACAATGGATAAAGCTATTGAAAAAGTTATCCTGATTGCGAAAAACGAAGAGGGCTATTTGGAGAAAAAATCAAACAGTCAGCTTGACAGTAAAACAGCAAATGCAGGATCTGCTAACTATACAAAATATTGGAGAGATATAGAACCATCCTATCAGGGACAGCCTTGGTGTGCGGCGTTCGTATCTTGGTGTTTCATGAAAGCCTTTGGTCTGGAAAAAGCTAAAAAATTGCTGAAACACTGGCCTTACGTGTACTGTCCAACACTGGGAAATTTGTTTACCCGGAACGCAAACCCGAAAATCGGTGACATTGTTATCTTTTATCATAACGGTACATTTACCCATACAGGACTTGTTACCGCCGTAATCGGTGATCGTTTCTATACGATTGAAGGTAATACAAGTGGAGCATCCGGTATTATCGCAAATGGTGGCGGTGTATGTGCTAAAAGTTACCTCAATAGTCAGATGCCCGGAACTAAGTTCTGTACACCGGATTATAGTATTGTATCTGATGCATCCGCACCTGCAAAACCTGAGAATACATCATCTAATACTACACAGATAGGAGAGAAATATATGTTTGAACCAAAAACTGTAAAAGCAGGAGATAAAAATACTTCTGTACTTCTGTTGCAGGAAATCCTGAGAGCAAGAGGATTCAAAGGAAAGGATAAGAAAGAACTTGACCTTGACCGGTCCGCAGGAGACAATACCATTTATGCCCTGAAACAGTATCAGAAATCAAGAGGATTAGAAGCTGACGGTATCTGTGGAACTGCGACTTGGAATGATCTGATTGCTATCTAAATCCTTGTTACTAATTTGTTACTAAATGAGCAAGAAACTAGAGGATTTACAAGGACTGAACATTTTATAAAATCCTTAAAAATAAGGGTTTACAGGACGTTGCAAACTGGAAGAATTATGTTATAATGAAACATGCAGCGCAGGTTTATGTGATCAGTACATAAATTCTGTGTATTGTGAAGCGTATTATTAAGAATTATAGCAAGCCTCTTAATTAACGGAATCAACAGTAATATGATTCAGAAGTAATAGGCTTCAGGAAAAATGAACGGTAACATTTATGTTGAGGAGAAAATAGATGGGCAACAAAGAGGAAAAAAACAACACAGTCCCAAATGGCAGTATGGAAATAACTGGCAGACGCCATAAATCCGCAAGACCGGGGAGAATTTCGTATGTACCGATCAGTGATGAAGATCTTGCACCTTATGAACCGCCTGTTCGCAAGAAGCATAAAGGATTAAAAATTACAGGAATCGCAGTGGCAATGGTTATTGTAAGTGCCGGAGCCGCATATGCAGGTATGTCATATTATTATTCGGATAAATTCTTTGAAGGAACATCGATCAATGGCATTGACTGTTCAGGTAAAACTGCTTATGAGGCAGAACAGAAGCTTGCGAAGACAGTAGAGAACTATTCCATAGAGGTTGATTCCAGAAATCTGGATCCGCAGACGATCAGCGGAGATCAGATCGGCTATAGTTATGTTTCTGATGGAAGTGTTCTAAAACTTCTGAAAGATCAGAAACCTTATGAATGGATCAGAGGTTTTTTTGAAAAGAAGAGCTATACAGCCGCTGAGAACACGACTTACGATAAAGAAAAGCTGAAAAAACAGGTGAAGGCACTTAACTGTGCACAGAAAGAGAATCAGGTAGCTCCTGAGAATGCATATGTCGCATATGGAGATTCGCAGTTTGAGATTGTTCCGGAGACAGAGGGAAGTAAGCTGGATTTGAAAAATGCTTATAACGTGCTTTCGGAAGCTGTTTCGGGAAATAAAACTTCGGTTGATTTCGACAGTGAGCCGGACGTGTATGTAAAAGCAGATATTACCAGCGACAATCCGGATCTGCAGGCGTCTCTTAATGCATGTAACAATTTTACAAAAGCAAGCATTACGTATACTTTTGGAGATGAAACGGAAACTCTGGATGGAAATACGATCAAGGACTGGCTGAATTTTGATGAAAAAGGACAGCTGATCATGGATGATACATCTTTCAGACAGCACATCGCAGATTATGTGGCGCAGCTTGCAGCGGCCCATGATACGGTGGGAACTGAAAGAGAGTTCCAGACAACAAGTGGGAGAACTGTCAGTGTATACGGTTCTGCATATGGATGGCAGATAGACCAGGCTTCAGAGGTTGCACAGCTGACACAGGAAATCCAGTCAGGGACACAGACAACCAGAGAGCCGGTTTATTCTATGACAGCCAATGCACATGGTTACAATGATATAGGAAATACTTATATTGAAGTGGATCTGTCCGAACAGCATATGTATTTCTACCAGAACGGAGAAGATATCTTTGAGTCAGATATTGTTTCCGGTGATATGAGATATTCTGACCGTCAGACTCCGGCCGGTATTTATACGATTTATTATAAGAAGAGCCCGGATGTGCTCAGAGGTAAACAGCTGGCAAATGGTAAATACGAATATGAACAGCCGGTAACGTACTGGATGCCGTTTAATGGCGGTATTGGTTTCCACGATGCAAACTGGCAGCCATACTTTGGTGGAGATCGTTTCATGGAAGGCGGTTCGCATGGATGTATCAATATGCCGCCGGAGAAAGCAGCAGAACTTTATAATATTATTGACTGCAATATTCCAATCGTATGTTTCTATTAATATTGATCAGGAATTACTTTTCTGTAATCTTTTAATTGGAGGCATTGAACAGTTTTCTGAAAAATAAAAACAGGTATGGATATTCCGGGATCATTGTATACGAAACAATAGTCCCGGATTTCTATAAAAAGAAAAAAGGTTCTGTATGGTAAAATGCAGAAAGAAAGGGGAAGGTTATGAATTTTGATTCTTTAAACATCATACTGACAATTGCCGCTTTCATAGTAGGAATAATGCTTCTGACAGGACATGGGGATATTTTCCTAAAAGGTGGAAACTCGGACATCAGTAAGAAGCTTTATGATGAAGAGAAGATGGCAAAAGCAAGTGGAGTTGCGTTTATTTTGATTGGCGTTGTTTCTGCTATAGATCTTTTTACTACAGCACTGGCCTTTAAAATAGCTTACATAGCAGCACTTCTGATCATTATTGTCGGGCTTGTGTGTTATTTGAGATTAAAATGTAAAAAATAATGAATAAGGCAAGAAGGATCGAGATACGGTAAAATGTGTACGGTCCTTTTTATTTTTATGTATTAGCGTTTTTTCCTGTTTTGTGATAAAATGACATACAGGCCAAAATCCAATTGCCACAGGTAATCTGAAATGAATTTTGGCGGCGTTACTGAGAATGGAGTGAACAGTAAATAAACGAGGAAAAGATAAATTATGGTACTTGAAGAGATTGTGCAGCCTCTGGTAAAATGGTACAGGGATAATAAGAGGATTCTTCCATGGAGAGATAAGGACAATGCTTATTATACATGGGTGTCGGAGATTATGCTGCAGCAAACCAGAGTGGAGGCAGTGAAACCCTATTTTCAGAGATTTATCACAGAACTCCCGGATATTCAGTCACTGGCGGAATGTCCTGAAGAGAAACTTCTGAAGTTATGGGAGGGACTGGGATATTATAACCGCGTTCGGAACATGCAGGAAGCGGCGAAAACTGTAAAAGATGAATATAATGGCAGACTGCCTGAAGATTATCAGGCACTTTTGTCGTTAAAGGGAATAGGAAGTTATACAGCCGGTGCCATTGCATCGATCGCATATGGGGAAAAGGTTCCGGCTGTAGACGGGAATGTACTGCGTGTGATTTCCAGAATTACAGAGAGTACTGAAGACATCAGCCGGCAGTCTGTCCGCAGAAAAATAGAACAGCAGGTTTCGCAGATCATGCCCTCAGATTGTCCGGGAGACTTTAATCAGGCACTGATGGAACTGGGAGCTGTGATATGTGTTCCCAACGGTCAGGCGAAATGTGCAGAATGTCCGATTGCATTTACCTGTCTGGCTCACAGACATGATAAAGTGGATATGATTCCTGTAAAAGCACCTAAGAAAGCCAGAACACAGGACAACAGGACTGTGTTTATCATTCAGGACGGAGAATGCACAGCTATCAGGAAAAGACCTGAGAAAGGACTTTTGGCAGGCTTATATGAACTGCCAAATACTCAGGGACATTTAAAAAGCGAAGATGCGCTTTTGTACGTAAAAGAGTTGGGACTTGATCCATTATATATAGAAGAACTTCCGCCTGCGAAACATATTTTCTCCCATATTGAATGGAGAATGCAGGCATACAGAATAAAGGTATCATCCCTAAAGACAACACAGGATAAAGAACTCATTTTTGTAAGTAAAGAACAGTCAGGTAAACAATACGCAATTCCATCTGCTTTTGGAGCGTATGCAAAGTATATCAAGGAGGAAACAACAAGATGAAACTGTTAAGTATTGCGATTCCATGTTATAATTCCCAGGATTATATGGAGAATTGTATAGAGTCATTACTGGTGGGAGGAGAAGAAGTAGAGATTCTTATAGTAGATGACGGATCTTCTGACAGAACTGCCGAGATTGCAGATGACTATGCCAGGAAATATCCGACAATTGTAAAGGCAATCCATCAGGAAAATGGTGGTCATGGAGAAGCTGTCAATGCAGGGATCAGAAATGCTACAGGATTGTATTTCAAGGTAGTGGACAGTGATGACTGGGTAAATAAAGAAGCGTATGTACAGATTTTGAAAACTTTATATGAATTGCTCAGAGGTCCACAGACAGTTGACCTTCTGATCAGTAATTTTGTATATGAGAAACAGGGCGCAACCCGTAAGAAAATCATGCAGTACCGCAAATGCCTGCCGAAGGACAGAATATTTGGATGGGAAGAAGTGAAACATATGCCGAAAGGTAAATATCTTCTGATGCACTCCATGATTTATCGTACAAAACTGCTTCATGAATGCAATCTGGAACTGCCGAAGCATACATTTTATGTAGATAATCTATTTGCTTTTGAACCTCTTCCGTATGTAAAGAATCTGTATTATCTGGATGTGAATTTCTACCGTTATTTTATCGGGAGAGATGACCAGTCTGTAAATGAGAAAGTGATGATCAAACGTATTGACCAGCAGATCCGGGTAAACAAACTCATGGTAGATGCATATATCAACTGTAAAAGTACAAATAAGCAGTTGAAAGCGTATATGTTCAGCTATCTGGATATTATTACAACTATTTCTTCCATTATGCTGATACGTGCCAATACAGAAGAGTCCCTTCAGAAGAAGAAAGAACTTCTGGAATATATCAGGACAGAGAATAAACAGGTATACAGAAAACTGCGTCACAGTCTTTTCGGAAGAGTCATGAACCTTCCGGGAAGAAGTGGAAGAAAAATGTCAGTGGCAGCCTACAAAATCAGCCAGAAATTCTATGGATTTAACTGATGTGTAAAAGCTTCACATCCGGATATCGGTTGTGGGAAAATATTTTATGAAATTGTTATAACTGTAAAAAAAGCAGAATCTCTGAAAGACAAAAATGTATTTCAAAGATTCTGCTTTTTTTAAATCTTTCTAATTCTCGCTCTTTTTTCTCTTTACTTCTCTAAAGCAGACAGATTCAGAAGGAACGGAAACTCTTCTCGGATAAAAAACCAGAAAGCCAAACAATGCAAGTGTTGCACCCATGCATACATCAATCACAGAATGCTGTTTCAGGAACATGGTGGACATGATGATCAGCGCGGTCAGGGTAAAGGATGCTGCTTTTATAAATTTTTTATTTCGCAGTGCTTCGCAGTTTGTAAGCGACATATGTATTGCAAGAGAGTTGAACACATGAATGCTGGGCAGGATATTCGTAGGAGTATCTGTACTGTACAGCCATTTTACTATATCTGTGAAGATATTGTCTCTTGGAAATTCGGTCGGACGTATGTGCTGAGCATTTGGATAACCATAGGAAATAATCAGGAAAACAGTCATTCCCATCATAAGATTAAATGCCAGCTGATAGTATTCATGTTTGTTTTTGTTAAAAAATATAAAATAAATCACAGCCAGGATCATGTATGGAAACCACAGCATATAAGGAACGATAAAGAACTCACAAAATGGAATCCAGTCATCAAATACTGTATGTACGATATGATAGCTGTGAACCGGTCTGTGCTCCAGGTAACTGAAGAGCAGGATATAAATGATGCTGTAAACAGCAATCACAAGTCCATGCCGGTATTTGGAAATAAAACGTTTCAAAATTTCACCTTCTTTGGAGAATTATTTCATACCATATCATACCATCTTCATACTGCTTTTACAAATAAATTTTCTCATAAAGTATATAAAAATTTTATAAAAAAATTCTCAATAAAGTTCAGCGTTTTACAAAGTTTTAACATAAAGCAGAACAAAGATTTTACGGCTTTTTATTATACTGATATCAACTGAACCGGAGAAATTATAGTGATTTTCGAAAATGTCATGTTGTTTCCGGAGATTGTATACTGGTTTCGGCTTATGGCATTCAGTAAATAATTGTAAATGGAGAACAGAAAAATGATATATTTGGTAGAAGATGATGAGAGTATACGTGAACTGGTGATTTATACATTGAAAAGTCAGGGATTTGAAGCAAAAGGATTTGAAAGACCTTCTCACTTCTGGAAAGCCCTGGAAAAGGAAAAACCTGCACTTCTGCTCCTTGATGTGATGCTGCCGGAAGAGGATGGGATTTCCATATTGAAGAAATTGCGTATGCGTCCGGATACACGTAAACTTCCTATTATCATGCTGACAGCAAAAAGCAGTGAATATGATACAGTGGTAGGTCTTGACAGCGGGGCAGATGACTATATTCCAAAACCGTTCCGCATGATGGAACTGATCTCAAGGATCCGCGCATTATTAAGAAGAACAGAAGATGACGGCGCAGAAGAATATCGGACAGGAAACCTTTATGTCTGCCCTTCCAGACATATTGCAACTGTAGATAAAAAGAATGTAAATCTTACATTAAAAGAATATGAAGTATTATGTCTGCTTCTGAAAAACAGCGGAACTGTACTTTCCAGAACCCAGCTTCTGAATCAGGTATGGGGGTATGAATTCGACGGAGAGAGCAGAACCGTTGATGTACACATCCGAACACTGAGACAAAAACTGGGAAGTGCCGGTGAGCTGGTGGAGACAGTTCGTGGAGTCGGATATAAAATTAATATGAGATAAAGTTAAAGAATAACTGGAAACAGGAATTTATCTATGCTATACTTTTAAATATGAGAATTGCAGGAGTTGCAAAGAGCAAAGCAAAATAGCTTTTGATCCTGACATCTTAAATATACGCAGATGCCAAAAATAAATGGACAGCTGCCCGAAATCAACGGTCAGGGATATCAGAAACCCTGACTGTAGATTTTTATAAGGAGTTATTTATTTTATGAAATCATTAGTAATAGCAGAGAAACCTTCTGTTGCCAGAGATATTGCCAGAGTACTTCACTGTACACAGAAAGGAAATGGTACCCTTGAGGGAAAAGATTACGTAGTCACCTGGGCACTTGGACACCTTGTTACGCTGGCAGATCCTGAGGAATACGATAAGAAGTATATGAAATGGGAAATATCCACACTTCCCATGATGCCGGATCGAATGAAGCTGGTAGTTATTCGACAGACCGGTAAACAGTACAATGCAGTAAAAACGCAGCTGTACAGAAAAGACATAAACGATATTATAATAGCCACAGATGCCGGAAGAGAAGGTGAACTGGTAGCCCGCTGGATTCTTGACAAAGCGGACTGTCATAAACCAATCCGCAGACTGTGGATTTCTTCAGTTACAGACAAAGCTATCAAAGAAGGATTCGGAAATCTGAAAAACGGACATGAGTATGATAATCTGTACAGAGCAGCTGTGGCAAGAGCGGAAGCTGACTGGCTGGTGGGAATGAACGGTACAAGGGCACTTACCTGTAAATATAATGCCCAGCTTTCCTGCGGGCGTGTACAGACTCCTACACTGGCGATGATTGCGAAACGGGAGGAAGAGATACGGGCATTTAAGCCGAAGGAATATTACGGAATCACCCTGAAAGCAGGTGATATCACCTGGACATGGAAGGAACCAAAGAGTAAGAGCTTCAGAACTTTTAATAAAGAACGGGCAGAGGAGATTTCCGATGTTCTCAGAAATCAGTCTTTGGAAGTAACTTCCGTAACCAGCAAAGAGAAAAAATCCTTTGCACCGGGTTTGTATGACCTGACCACACTGCAGAGAGAGGCAAATCGGAAATATGGATATTCTGCAAAGCAGACTCTGAATATCATGCAGCGTCTGTATGAAAATCACAAAGTTCTCACTTATCCGAGGACAGATTCCAGATATATTGGAAAGGATATTGTTCCTACAATTAAAGAACGACTGAGAGCCTGCGCAACAGGACCGTACAGAAAACCGGCAGGCGCACTGATGAATCAGCCTGTTCGTGCAAATGGAAGTTTTGTGGATGATAAAAAGGTCAGCGACCATCATGCAATTATCCCTACGGAGCAGTTTGTGCAGCTTGACCATATGACAAATGAAGAACGTAAGATTTATGATATGGTAGTTCGCAGATTCCTCAGTGTGCTGTATCCGCCTTTTGTTTATGAACAGGTGAGCATGGAGGGAATTGTTGCTGGAGAACTTTTTGCTGCCAGCGGGAAAGTTGTAAAAAGTGCCGGATGGAAAGATGTGTATGAAAATACGGACGACACTGAAGAGGATGAGGATACTGCTGACGATGCTCAGAAACTGAAAGATCAGAAGCTTCCACAGATGAAGAAAGGTGAGAGACTGCATATAGAGAATGTATCCATGAATACAGGCAGGACAAAGCCACCTGCAAGATTCACAGAAGCAACGCTTCTTGCAGCAATGGAGAATCCGGTACGCTATATGGAGAGTCATGATACAAAGGCAGCGAAAACTCTCGGTGAGACAGGTGGTCTGGGGACAGTTGCCACAAGGGCCGATATTATTGAGAAACTGTTTAACAGCTTTCTGATGGAGAAAAAAGGCAATGAAATCCATCTGACCTCCAAGGCAAAGCAGCTTCTGGAACTGGTACCCGAGGAACTGCGCAAGCCGGAACTGACCGCAGACTGGGAGATGAAGCTTGGAAATATTGCAAAAGGTAAAATGAAACAGGAAACCTTCTTGAAAGAAATCAGGAACTATACCTGTGACATTGTAGATGAGATCAAAACCGGACAGGGAACCTTCAGGCATGATAATCTTACAAACAAAATCTGCCCGAACTGCGGAAAGAAGCTTCTGGCAGTGAATGGAAAGAATGCAAAAATGCTTGTATGTCAGGACAGAGAGTGCGGTTATAAAGAAACCCTGTCCAGAACTACCAATGCCCGTTGTCCCAAGTGTCATAAACGTATGGAAATGTATGTGAAAGGTAAGGAAGAGACATTTATCTGTGCCTGCGGCTATAAAGAAAAGCTCTCTGCTTTTCAGGCGAGAAGAGCCAAAGAGGGAGCAGGAGTCAATAAGCGTGATGTTCAAAAATATATGAGACAGCAGCAGAAAGAAGCCAAGGAGCCGGTGAATAATGCATTTGCACAGGCACTGGCAGGATTAAAACTGGAATAACTATATCACTCTCTTGTCTGCGAATCCGCATTCTATGCGATGGGTATAGTTATTTACGAAACGATGTACCAGGTAAAATAAAAAAGAAGGGAAGATAATATTATGGCAGTACAGGATGATCATATGATAAGAAATATTCAGGACGTAGGAAGACTGATCGCGAAGCTTTTGCTTCATGAGCAGCAGCCCAATTACAAACTTCCGGAGAAGGAAGCAGATTACACAGAGGCAGACCGGCTTTTTGCTACAATTATGAAACTGGCAGAAGAAGGCAAGATCAATGAAGCAGAAAACGAATTATATATGGGTATGGTAGAAGATGATGTAGACTATCTGGAACTGGCACTGACCTTTTATCTGTATCTGAATGATATGGATGGAGATTTCCTGGATGATAACGGATATTCAAGGGAGGAAGTTTTGGAAGGTATGAAAGATCTTGCTTCAGACTGGGGTGTTACAGGACTGGAGGCTTTCTGATGCGACGAGAACAGACACTGGAAGAGATTTCCGACGGAAAGTTATATGATTCCAATGACATGGTAAAAGCAGACTGTCATGACTGTGAGGGATGCTGTGACTGCTGTCAGGGAATGGGAGATTCTGTGATCCTGGATCCATATGATGTACACAGATTATCTGTGGGACTTAAGAAGCCTGTGGAACAGCTTCTGCAGGAATGTCTGGAACTGGGAGTATCAGACGGAAATATCCTGCCTCATCTCCGGATGACAGGTGAGAAAGAACAATGCGTATTCTTGAATAAAGAGGGCCGCTGCAGTATTCATGCTGTCAGACCAGGCTTCTGCAGGCTGTTTCCTCTGGGAAGACTTTATGAAGACGGGGGATTTAAATATATTCTTCAGATCCATGAATGTCCCAAAACAAACAGAAGTAAAATCAAGGTAAAAAAATGGATCGACACACCGGATCTGAAAAATTATGAGAAATTTGTCAATGACTGGCATTATTTTTTGCTGGATGTGCAGGAAGTACTGTACAATGCTGAGGATCCAGATCTGATCAGAAATCTGAACCTTTTTGTGGTGAACAGATTCTATCTCAAACCATATGACCAGGATCAGGATTTCTACATACAGTTTTATGAGAGGCTGAAAGAAGGAAAAGATTTGCTGGCACTGGCCTGAGCGTGTTTGAAAAATGCTCTAGCGATAAAAAACCTTGCTGTACAGAACAATATCCGTATAAAGATATTTTCTGTACCGTAAGGTTTTTTTACAAAGCATAAATGTTCATCTGACTACCTGAGGTGTCAGATGATACAGATAAGACAGGGAAAGTATGCATCAGCAGATTTTCAGCAGATTTTCAAAGGAGAAAATCTCTTTTTCAGACATTAATTCTTCAAATCTGTTCAGGTTAAGATCTGAGTGTTCCAGTTCTCTTGAAAACTGATAACAGATACGGATCTGGTCATCCAGCTTAAACTGCCGGTTGTTTTTCAGATAGGTTCCCACATTTAATTCATGGATGAACAGGGTGCACACAACTGCCATTTTCACCTTGGCGAAGATCTCATCATCATAAACTGCACCGCAGAAATAGGTATAGATCCAGTAAACAAGAAGCTGTTCCTCCTGAATCTGCCAGTCCGGATAAGAGAAATCAAATTCACTTTTCTGCCAGGAATAAAGATTTCCGGAGTCAGACTGCGGATCTGTATTTCCATTATACAGTGGAGTCAGACAATTCTTTAAGTATTCCTGCCATCCCGGGCGCAGAACCTCCATTTCCGGGACAACATTTTTCCACATTTTTTTAAATAATTGTTCTGGTGTATTTGCGCAGGCAGATGCAGCAGAACTGTTTTCTATGTTATCTGCATTTATACGAGAGTAAATTTTGTTGCAAAATCTATCTCCGTATCCGGAATCTTCATGTCGTTTTCGCATTTCTTCCCATTTAAAGAGTTCATTTTTATTTACACATAACTGGAAATCATGTGCAGCAGCCAGAAGTTTCCACAGACGTTTCTGCATGGGTACAGCTCTGTCCTGGATGATATCTATAAGCATATCACGGGTGTCCATAAGTGCAGTGAACAGGAAATAATCAAAGTCATCATAGACTTCTTCTTTTGTCTTTTTTTCTTTTGTGATAAAGTGTACCTTTTCTTTTTGGGAAAGTAAAATCCTTGCTGCCTCCGGACAGGAGAGCGACAGGGAAATCTCACGCAGACCTTCAAATTCTTCAATATGTCTAGGATAATTTCTGCAGGTTCTGCAGAACATTTCCGGTCCTGCTTCTGTGTAGATATCACACAGGTTCTCTTCGTTGAGAAAAGCACAGCGTCTGTTATACTGGCGGAAAACATGTTCTTTCCAGTCAATATCATTGTGCAGGCGATTGCGGAACGGACCTTTAAAGTGCTGGTACTTCTTCAGTGTCTGATCGTCAATCACGATCTGCCATCCTGCGCAGCAGGTATCCGGACAGGCTCCTGCAATGCAGGAAAATTCTTTATAGTAATCTGGAAATGTAAATTGCATGGTATCACATTGCTTCCTTTCGTTTTTTCTTGAGTTTGCGGTAATTTCCTGCAGTCATTCCACAGGATTTGCGGAAGCTCTGAGAGAGATAGCTCTGAGAGGAGAATCCTGTGAGATGTGCAATATCTGAAATCCCATAATCAGTATTTTCCAGAAGTTCCTTGCACACTTCGATGCGTTTCCGGTTCAGATAATTGATAGGAGAAATCCCATAATATTTTGTAAATTCATGACTCAGATAATACTTATTAAGATGACTGAGTTCTGAGAGGTGATCCAGAGTAATATTTTCCCCGTAATTGGAGTCAAGATAACGCTTAATATGAGCGCACTCTTTACTTGGATGCTGTGCGGTGATCAGTTCAAATGGTGAATCCGTAATGCGCCGAAGCTGCAGGATCAGAATATCCAGCATATGACTGCAGATGGTTTCATATCCTTCAGACTGTCTGTCCAGCTCCTGAAACAGAGAATTAAAGTAAAATAACAAATCTGTTTTCTTTTCACGACAGTTAAAAATGCGATACTCTTTATGACCGTTAAAGGAAAAACATAGTCCGTCCACACCTACAGTAAAATAACTCAGAGGAGGACTCCCTTTGGAGATTTCAGTGTGATTGATATGTGGATTAATGATGACCAGATCGTCCTTTGAGATTGGGAAAATCTGATCCTCGATCAGAAAATCTCCCTGACCGTCACGTACATAGAACAATTCTGTAAAGGCATGAGAGTGAGGAATACTGGGCCAGTCACCCTCGTAGCGGGAAGAAGAGGTATTTAAAAGCGTAATATTCTGAGCTGTTGGGTGTTCGGGGCTGAAACGAAATGATTGTGAGCTCATGGCAGATTCTCCTTTCTTCTGTTTACGGCAGATGAGTATATTTGTAGCAATTTTGTTTGCGGATTCTGAATGATAGTATTTTATATCGCAAAAGATATAACTGAGATTCTTCAGGATAATTAGAATAAGTGCATAAAAAATGATAAAAAATAAAATCAACATCAGTTATTAAGGTAAAAAATAGAAGGCTTTTCAGATAGCTGATAACATATTTTCTATAATACCATAATTTTTTTGTAAGAGCAAGATTTCTAAAAAACAAAGCAAAAAGTGAATTGAAAAAAATTTTGAAAGAAAGTATTTTATAAACAGATAGACTGAAAAAAATGTGATTACAGAAGCGAACGGACAGTAATTATCCGCTTGTCAGCAAAATGAAGGAGGTAACAGAAAATGGGAAAAGGTCGTGTAACCATACCAACTGACCTGGATGTAGTTCCACAGACACTGGAAATGATAGAAGAGTGGGGCGCTGATGCTATACGTGACTGTGACGGAACAGAATTTCCGCAAAAATTAAAAGACACAGGTGCCAAAATTTATGCAACCTACTATACAACCCGTAAGGACAATGCCTGGGCGAAAGCACATCCGGAAGAAATCCAGCAGATGTATATTATGACATCTTTCCACACAGCGGTTGCAGATACACTGGAGATTCATCTGATGGATCACCTCTATCCGGATATGCTTGCAGTCAACACAAGAGATGATGTCCGCAGATGGTGGGAAGTAATGGATCGTACCACAGGAGAGCCGGTACCGACAGATCAGTGGTCATATGAAGAAGAGACAGGAAATGTAGTGATCTTATCTGCGAAACGCTTCCATGAATATACTGTAAGTTTCCTGGCATATATTATGTGGGATCCTGTACATATGTACAATGCAGTAGTAAATGACTGGAAAGACGTAGAACCGCAGATTACATTTGATGTGCGTCAGCCGAAAACAAGAGCACATTCCCTGGAACGTCTGCGCAGATTTCTGGATACTCATGAGTATGTAAATGTTGTAAGATTTACTACTTTTTTCCATCAGTTTACGCTTGTGTTTGATGAACTTGCAAGAGAGAAATATGTAGACTGGTTTGGTTATTCCGCTTCAGTCAGCCCATATATTCTGGAGCAGTTTGAGAAAGAAGTGGGCTATCCTTTCAGACCGGAATATATCATTGACCAGGGATACATGAACAATACCTATCGGATTCCCTCAAAAGAATTCAAAGATTTCCAGGCATTTCAGAGACGTGAAGTTGCGAAACTTGCCAAAGAGATGGTAGATATCGTACATGAATACGGAAAAGAGGCCATGATGTTCATGGGAGATCACTGGATTGGCATGGAACCGTTTATGGACGAATTTGCATCTATCGGACTGGATGCTGTAGTTGGAAGTGTTGGAAATGGTGCGACTCTGCGTCTGTTCAGTGATATTAAGAATGTAAAATATACAGAAGGACGATTTTTGCCATACTTTTTCCCGGATACGTTCCATGAAGGCGGCGATCCTGTAAAGGAGGCAAAAGTGAACTGGGTAACAGCAAGAAGAGCAATCCTTCGAAGCCCGATCCAGAGAATCGGATACGGCGGATATCTGAAACTTGCCCTGAAATTCCCGGATTTTGTACAGTATATCAAAGAAGTCTGCGAAGAGTTCCGCACTTTATATGATAACATTCAGGGAACGACTCCTTATTGCGTAAAACGGGTAGCAGTCCTGAACTGTTGGGGAAAGATGCGCTCATGGGGTAACCATATGGTACATCACGCCATCTATTACAAGCAGAATTATTCTTATTTCGGAATTATCGAAGCATTAAGCGGCGCACCGTTTGATGTATCATTTATCAGCTTTGACGATATCAAAGCAGACAAAGATCTTCTGAAGAAATTTGACGTAGTGATCAATGTAGGAGATGCGGACACTGCACAGTCAGGCGGCGAGAACTGGATCGACGAAACAATCATCACAGCAGTCAGAGAATTTGTATATAATGGCGGTGGATTTATCGGTGTAGGAGAACCGGCAGCACATCAGTGGCAGGGCAGATTCATTCAGTTAGATGATGTACTTGGAGTAGAAGAAGAACATGGATTTAACCTGAATACCGATAAATATAACTGGGAAGAACACAGAGACCATTTCATCCTTAAAGATGCAGAAGGCGAGGTTGATTTCGGTGAAGGTAAGAAGAACATTTATGCCTTACCGGAAACAGAAATCTTAATCCAGAAAGACCAGGAAGTGCAGATGGCTGTAAAGACTTTCGGTAAAGGAAGAGGCGTTTATATCAGCGGACTTCCATACAGTTTCAAGAACAGCCGCGTGCTTTATCGTGCAGTCCTTTGGTCAGCATCCGCAGAGGAAGAACTTCACTGCTGGTATTCAACCAACTACAATGTAGAAGTACATGCTTACGTAAAAAATGGAAAATACTGCGTAGTCAACAACACTTACGAACCACAGGATACAGTAGTTTACAGAGGTGATGGAAGCAGCTTCCGGTTACATATGGAGGCAAATGAGATCAAATGGTATCAGATATGAAAGATATCGGATAGATTTTATCTGTAAAATAGATTGAAAAGAAAGTCAGTGAAGAAATAACAGAACAGGTTCAGACGTGAGCAGAATGCTTTTGCCTGAACCTGTTTTGATGTGTCAATAAGTTGATTTTTGAACAATCTTGCGTTTGAATTTCTTATTTACGCATTGTTGTCGGTCGCTGTAGCCACCGGCATATAATTATTTGATTAAGCTGTTATCATCAAAGTAGTTGATCTGCATTGCTGAACGAACATCATGAAGTGTCTGTGCAGCTTTTGCTTCAGCAACCTTGCTTCCCTCTTTGAGGATATCATATACATCATCAAGATGCTGTTCCCAGTATTTACGTCTCTCGCGGATTGGAGAAAGCTCTGCCTGGAGTACTTTATTCAGGAATTTCTTAACCTTGACATCACCCAGACCGCCGCGTGTATAATGAGCTTTCAGTTCATCCAGATTCTGATATTCAGGCAGGAACTCTGCAAAATATTCCGGTTTGCAGAATGCGTCCAGATAAATAAATACAGGGTTTCCTTCCACACGTCCCGGATCTTCCACACGAAGATGATTCGGGTCTGTGAACATGGACATAACCTTCTTCTTAACATCAGCTTCTTCATCTGAAAGGTAGATGCAGTTTCCGAGAGATTTGCTCATTTTTGCTTTTCCGTCAATACCTGGCAGACGTAAGCATGCTTTATTGGATGGCAGAATAATCTCAGGCTCTGTCAGAGTTTCGCCATAAACAGTATTAAATTTGTGGACGATCTCCTTGCACTGCTCGAGCATTGGAAGCTGATCTTCGCCAACCGGAACAGTAGTAGCGCGGAATGCAGTGATGTCTGCAGCCTGGCTGATCGGATAGCAGAAGAAACCGACAGGGATGCTTGCCTCGAAATTACGCATCTGGATCTCGGATTTAACTGTAGGGTTACGCTGTACACGTGCTACAGTAACAAGGTTCATATAATAAAAAGTAAGCTCTGTAAGCTCCGGAACCATAGACTGGATAAAGATAGTGGACTTCTCAGGATCAATGCCGCATGCAAGATAATCCAGGGCAACCTGAAGGATGTTCTGGCGAACTTTCTCAGGGTGTTCAGCGTTATCTGTTAATGCCTGTGCATCTGCGATCATAATATAAATTTCATCATATAAGCCGGAGTTCTGTAAACGAACACGCTCGGATAATGAACCAACATAATGTCCAACATGAAGGCGGCCTGTTGGGCGGTCACCGGTTAAAATAATTTTGCTCATTTTGCTCTCCTAAAAGTAAATTTCGATTTTCCAGAGAGTTTCTGGAAATTCTCAGTTATCTCTATTATAAAGCCTGCGGATGTTACCGTCAATGATTTTGGGGGAATAAATCAGGATATAATTTATTGAATATTTATGCAATAAATACATTTACAGAATTGATTAAAAGAAAAGATTCTGCTAGAATAATAAATAGCTTCCGACAGGATTGCAGAGATGTGTAATAGAAATATGTCATGCATTGCATGATAAGATAAAAGGAGTATTTACCATGCCAGTATTTGATTTCAGCGGTGCTTCAGACAAGCAAACAGGCGTACAGTCTGAATGTACCTACACTACGTTCCAGTCCAATGAAAAGGAGACTTCCCCTGAGAAACCGATCATGATCCTGGATAACAGCAGCCGTCAGTGGAAACATCATTCCTGCGGTATTTTTACTAATCCGATCAAACGTACATCCTTTGAATTTAAAGAGGATGACGGCGTTTTCAGTGCAGATATTATCAGTATTGATTCAAGATTTGTAAGTCTTCTGAAATGGCTTGGGGAGAATCATATCAATGTGCGCCTTTCAGGAGAGAATAAAGAGAATGGTTATGCAGTTTATAAGATTCGTGAGACTGCTTTTGGTGGCGGCACGAAACTTTCCGCAGAGGACGGATTTCTTCAGTTTATGATCGAGAGACTTCTTGCAAGCAGTGCACCTGCAGAGATTGTTGAGGATGAAGATGAGGAAGAAACAGGGGACGAGATGAAGCTGACAAGCATTCAGAGCATCACTGATTTTATGACCTGCGCAGGCAGAACCCTGCCGGATAATATCCGTCTCTGGGCGAGAAGAAACCTTGCAGTTGCCCGTTCACACGAAGTATCTCCGGAGGAGAGACGTCATGCTCAGAGAGCACTTTCCATCATGATGAATGTACAGTGGAAGAGCAATTATTTTGAAGCAATCGATCCTCAGGAAGCCCGCAGGATCCTTGATGAGGAACTCTACGGAATGGAATCTGTAAAGCAGCGTATCATTGAAACAATCATACAGATCAACCGTACCCATACACTTCCTGCATACGGACTTCTCCTTGTAGGTCCTGCAGGTACAGGCAAATCCCAGATTGCCTATGCAGTTGCCCGTATTCTGAAACTGCCTTGGACAACTCTGGACATGAGTTCCATCAATGATCCGGAACAGCTTACAGGAAGTTCCAGAATCTATGCAAACGCAAAGCCCGGAATCATCATGGAAGCTTTCTCGGCAGCAGGAGAATCCAACCTTGTATTTATTATCAACGAGCTTGATAAAGCAGCGTCAGGTAAGGGCAACGGAAATCCTGCAGACGTACTTCTTACTCTGCTTGACAACCTTGGATTTACAGATAACTATATGGAATGTATGGTGCCCACAGTGGGCGTTTATCCTATTGCTACGGCAAACGATAAATCCCAGATCAGCGCACCTCTGATGTCCCGTTTCGCGGTGATCGATATCCCGGATTATACATCAGAAGAGAAGAAGATCATCTTCTCCAAATACGTTCTTCCGAAAGTTCTGAAACGCATGAGCCTGAAAGCAGAAGAATGTGTAGTAACAGAAGACGGTCTGGATGCCATCGTTGAATTGCATAAAAATACAAGCGGTATTCGTGATCTGGAACAGGCAGCAGAGCATATCGCAGCCAATGCCCTGTATCAGATTGAAGTAGATCACCTGACAGGTGTGACATTCAATGCAGAGATGGTAAGAGAATTACTTTCCTGAAAAACTGAAATTATATGTCTGAAAAAATCTTGACATAAATAAAAATTAAGAGTATACTTTCAGACATCAACAGGATAAAATTTAGAAATTGCTGATAAAAATAAAATAAGATCTTCAGGGCAGGGTGCAATTCCCTACCGGTGGTAAAGCCCACGAGCCGTAAGGCATGATTCGGTGTAATTCCGAAGCCGACAGTACAGTCTGGATGAAAGAAGATAACAGTAGAGATACAGAAGAATTAACTGATCTGTGAAAGCGACTGCTCTGGAATAATAAATTTATTCCAGAGCTTTTTAATATCATCAAAGCAGTTTTAATGATGAAGCAAAAAGTCAGATTCACACGAAGATAATTCAAGCAGATATTAATTTACAGGCCCTGGATGTTGAAAGACACCGGGGCTTTTTTGGTATCATCAGTACCATCAGAAGAACAGGAGATGAGGGATTGAAAGATATAACGGATATGGAAAAAGACAGGCAATATATGAAAATGGCGTTAGAACTGGCGCAAAAAGGAATGGGATTTACAGCACCTAACCCAATGGTAGGTGCCGTGATCGTCAAAAGCGGAAAAGTCATTGGCCAGGGATATCACAGAAAATACGGTGAACTTCATGCAGAAAGGGAAGCTCTGGCATCATGTACAGAACAGCCAGAAGGTGCCTCCATATATGTTACTCTGGAACCTTGCTGCCATTACGGGAAACAGCCTCCGTGTGTCAATGCAATCCTGGAATCGGGGATCAGACGTGTGATTATTGGTTCCTCGGACCCTAATCCCCTGGTTTCAGGAAAAGGAATCCGGATTCTGAAAGAGCATGGGATCGAAGTAACGGAAAACGTTTTAAAAGAAGAGTGCGATAAACTCAATGAAGCATTTTTCTATTACATACAGAATCAAAAACCATATGTAGTCATGAAATATGCGATGACCATGGATGGAAAAATTGCCACTTATACAGGCGCATCCAGATGGGTGACAGGCGAAGCTGCCAGAATGCATGTGCAGAAACAGAGATTGAAATATACAGGGATTATGGCTGGAGTGGGAACTGTGCTGGCAGATGATCCGATGCTTACATGCAGACTGGAAAACGGCAGAAATCCTGTGCGTATTATCTGTGACTCCCACTTGCGGACACCACTGAATTCCAGAATTGTGAAAACGGCATCAACAATTCCAACAATCTTTGCAACCAGCAGTAAAGACCAGCAGAAGATAAAGAATTATGAAGATATGGGATGTAAAGTTCTGGATGTCCCGGAAAAAAACGGACACATAGATTTAAACAGACTAATGGAACTTCTGGGAGCTGCAAAGATAGACAGTATCTTACTGGAAGGAGGAGGCACTTTAAACTGGTCAGCACTCGAAAGCGGTATTGTTCAGAAAGTCCAGACCTATATAGCACCCAAACTTTTTGGGGGAGAAAGTGCAAAGACACCGATAGAAGGAAAAGGATTTCCTGATCCTGCCAGCGCAATATTATTAAAAAACAGCGAAATAATCAGAATAGGAGATGATTTTCTTATAGAGAGTGAGGTGAAGAGTAATGTTCACGGGAATTGTTGAAGAACTGGGAACTGTGAAAAAAATAAAAAAAGGAGCAAATTCAGCAGTATTTACGATACGGGCAGAGAAAATTCTGGATGATCTGAAAACAGGGGACAGTGTAGCTGTAAATGGAATCTGCCTCACTGTAACTGCATGTCTGGAAGATGGTTTTACAGCAGATGTGATGCATGAGACATTGAATCGTTCTGCGCTGATTCAGCTTTCTTTGGGACAGCATGTAAATCTGGAAAGGGCAATGCCTGCAAATGGAAGATTTGGAGGACACATTGTTGCCGGGCATGTGGATGGAACAGGAAAAATCACGGAAATTCGCAGAGATGATAATGCTGTCTGGTACACCATTCAGGCTTCACCACAAATTATGAAATATATTGTGACAAAAGGTTCTGTAACAGTTGATGGAATCAGTCTTACAGTGGCAAAAGTCTCAGAAACAGACTTTTCCATTTCTGCAATTCCTCATACAGTAAAGATTACAGTCCTCGGAGAACGCAAAGAAGGAGATATCGTCAATCTGGAGACAGACATAATTGGAAAATACGTGGAAAAATTAATAACGCCTGTGAAAGAACAGCCGATAAAAAGTAATATTACACGGGATTTTCTGAACAAGTATGGCTTTTGACAGAATTAACCACAAAGCGGTTATTCGATTGATGCAGAACTGTACAGTGGATGTTTTATCTGCCTGACACGAACCAGATAAGCAGCCAATACGAATGATTTTGCCCTCTTAACAACAGAAAAATATATTGTATCAGAAAAATACATTGCATAAGGAGAGAAAAAATGAACGGATTTGATTCAGTAGAAGAAGCTCTGGAAGAACTTCGGAATGGAAAAATTATTCTGGTAACGGATGATCCGGACAGAGAGAATGAAGGAGATTTTATCTGTGCAGCAGAGTTTGCCACAACAGAAAATATTAACTTTATGGCAACTCACGGAAAAGGACTTATCTGTATGCCAATGTCTGAGGAATATGTAAGAAAACTGCAGTTCCCGCAGATGGTAGCAGAAAATTCAGATAATCACGAAACTGCTTTTACTGTTTCCGTAGACCATATCAGCACCACTACAGGAATCTCTGCGGCAGAACGTTCTGTTACTGCCATGAAATGTGTGGATGAGAATGCAAAACCCGAAGATTTCAGACGCCCCGGACATATGTTTCCACTTCTGGCGAAGAAGAACGGTGTTCTGGAAAGAAACGGACATACAGAGGCAACTGTAGACCTGTGCAGACTTGCAGGGTTAAAACAGTGCGGGCTGTGCTGTGAAATTATGAGAGAAGACGGCACTATGATGCGGACTTCTGAGTTACGGGAACTTGCCGGAAAGTGGAATCTTAAATTCATAACAATTAAAGATATTCAGAATTACCGTAAATGCCATGATATTCTGGTGGATCGCGTGACGACCACAAAAATGCCGACCAGATACGGAGAGTTTATGGCGTATGGATTTGTAAACCGCCTGAATGGGGAACATCATGTAGCACTGGTAAAAGGTGAAATCGGAGCTGGAGAAAACGTCCTGTGCCGTGTGCATTCAGAGTGCCTGACAGGAGACGTTTTTGGATCACAGCGTTGTGACTGCGGACAGCAGTTTGCAGCGGCGATGGCCCAGATTGAGGAAGAAGGCAGAGGGATACTCCTTTATATGAGACAGGAAGGAAGAGGAATCGGACTGATCAATAAACTTCGTGCCTATGAACTTCAGGAACAGGGAATGGATACACTCGAAGCGAATCTGGCACTTGGATTTGCCGGAGACGAAAGAGAATACTACATTGGTGCGCAGATTCTGAGAAATCTTGGGGTAAAAGAGCTGCGGCTGCTGACAAATAACCCGGATAAAGTTTATCAGTTGGAAGAATTTGGCATCAGGATCAAACAGAGAGTTCCGATACAGATGAATGCCACAGCGTATGATCTGCGTTATCTTAAGACAAAACAATTACGAATGGGACATATTCTGAAGTATTAAATACAGCGGGGATTTTCATATATAACGATAACGTTCCCGAAAATAAAATTTACCGTATATAAAAACCTGTACAGGTTAAAAAATATAAATTTACAGATGAAAGGACCAGAAAAAATGAAAACATTAGAAGGAAAATTAGTATCAGATGGAATGAAAGTAGGAATTGTAGCAGCCCGCTTCAATGAATTTATAACTTCCAAGCTGGTAAGTGGTGCCATGGATGGACTGACACGTCACAATGTAAAAGAAGAGGACATCCAGGTAGCGTGGGTACCAGGTGCTTTTGAAATCCCACTGATCGCGTCTAAAATGGCAAAAAGTGGAAAGTATGATGCGGTTATCTGCGTAGGTGCTGTGATTCGTGGAAATACCAGTCATTATGATTATGTATGCAATGAGGTTTCCAAAGGGATTGCATCAGTATCACTGGAAACAGGAGTTCCGGTATTATTCGGAGTACTTACCACAGAAAACATCGAGCAGGCAATTGAACGCGCAGGTACAAAAGCAGGAAATAAAGGCTATGACTGTGCACTCAGTGCCATTGAAATGGTAAATCTGATCAAAGAACTTGAAGCTTAAATAGACAACAGGTCAGACCCTGAAAGTGAAACCAGTTCACGAAAATCGAAAGGTAATGGTGCTTCCAGAAGGAGCATTTCATCTCTGAAAGGATGCTGAAAAGAAACTTTCCATGCATGAAGGGCTGCCCTGGAAAAGGAAGCACAGGAAGATATTTTATCGTCTGAATGATAAAGAGTATCTCCAAGCAAAGGATGTCCTGTGGATGCCATATGGACACGGATCTGGTGGGTACGTCCGGTATCCAGCTTAAGTGTGATAAGCGACCAGTCCTGACTGGAAAAAAGAGTATGATAATGAGTAACTGCTGTTTTGATTTTTCCCGATAATGCAGATGAATGTAAGGAAAGATCAGCAGCAGTTTTCATTTTCAGATGATTCTCCGGGTCCTGCATCAGCGGTAAATCTAAGGTATGCCAGACACCAGGCATATCTACAGGCAAAGTATCGGATACAGCGGCAAGATATTGCTTGTGAATTTTGCATGGAGATTTTACAGATTGAAGCCTTGAAGCTGCTACCTGATTTTTGGCAAAAACCACAATCCCGGAAGTCTCCTGATCCAGCCGCCCCACCGGGCGGACACAGACCTGTTCATTTTTCTCTCGAAAGTAACCGGCAACAAGATTGGAGAGGCTGTCTGTATAATGCATTCCCGTTGGATGCGTAACCATTCCTGCCGGTTTATCAACCGCCAGAATATCCGTATCTTCATATAAAATATTCAGAGAAAAAGAAGTTTCGGAAACTGGAGCTGAAGCTCTGTTGGAATGGAAATCCGACAAATCCTTACTTCTGATTCCGTCATTATAATTTTCAAGATGCGCAGAAGCAGTCCCGGCTTCCTCCAGACAAACGCGGATCACATCGCCTGGATATATTGTCTCAGTTACACGACAGCGAACTCCGTTTCTGGTAATCCCGTCCGGTCGAAACTTCGCCTGGCTGATCTGCCGTTTTGTAAGTCCTGCATTCTTTTTCAGAAATGCTTCCATTTTAAGTTCTGTAGTTTGTTCATCTATTCTAAATTCCAGATATCGTTCCATCTTAATACTTTTCCTGCGTAATATATTCTGATATTGATACCATTGATATTACAGGGCAAAAAATAAACTGTCAATGCAAAATTATGTCAGCGTAATGCATAAAATATACTGAAGAAAAATTGCAATTGTGCTATGATATAAGAATCAAAACAATGAAAGCGGGGCAGAAAATAAATATGAAATACTTAATCATTGGAGCCGGAGGAACCGGTGGTGTTACCGGATATTATATGAAAAAAGCAGGCAAGGACGTAACCCTGATCGCGAGAGGCGAACACCTGAAAAAGATCCAGAAACAGGGTCTTACATTGGAGAAAATGTGGGATAAAACAGAGGAAAACATAAGCATTCCTGCTACAGATATGGAGCATTATGCAGAGCATCCGGACGTAATTTTTGTCTGCGTAAAAGGCTATTCCTTACAGGAAACGATTCCGTTTATCAAACGCATTGCCAGGAAAAATACTATCGTAATTCCAGTGTTGAATATATATGGAACAGGTGGAAAAATGCAGAAAGAACTGCCGGATTTTCTGGTAACGGACGGCTGCATCTATGTTTCTGCCAACATTAAAGAACCGGGAAAACTTCTGCAGCATGGACAGATTCTGCACATTGTATTCGGCGTAAGAGACAAAGCAGAATTCCGACCGGAACTGAAAGAGATTCAGAAAGACCTCTGTGACAGTCATATCGACGGGACTCTTTCGGAAAACATCCGCCGTGAAGCACTGGAGAAATTTTCCTATGTATCCCCGATCGGGGCAGCAGGACTCTATTACCACGCAACTGCCGCAGATTTCCAGAAAGAAGGCGAAGCCAGAGAACTTTTTAAGACCATGGTAAAAGAAATCGCAGCACTTGCAGAAGCCATGGGAGTTCCTTTCCAGAAAGATATGGCAGAAGTAAATTTAAAAATCCTTTCCAACCTCGCACCGGAAGCAACCACTTCCATGCAGCGGGATATCATGGCAGGAAAACAGTCCGAAATTGACGGATTAGTTTACGAAGTAGTAAGAATGGGAGAAGAATATCACGTTCCGGTACCCGCATATGAGAAAGTGGCAGAAAAACTCAGAGCCCTGTAGCGAAGCGGATTGCGAATATCCGCTTGACCACCGAAACAACATGAAAAAGGGATGCGAATTACTCGCATCCCTTTCGTACTCATTTGGACAATAAAATTATAATTTAATTATAATTAACTTTAATTCAGCAATTATAATTATAACTGAGGACCAGCTGCAACAAGTGCTTTACCAGCTGCATTTCCTTCATATTTAGCGAAGTTCTTGATGAATCTTCCAGCAAGATCTTTCGCTTTTTCTTCCCATTCAGAAGCGTCAGCATATGTGTCACGAGGATCAAGGATACCTGTGTCTACGCCGTTAAGCTCTGTAGGAACTTCGAAATCGAAGAATGGGATCTTCTTAGTAGGAGCGTTAAGGATATCTCCGTTAAGGATTGCATCGATGATACCACGAGTATCTTTGATGGAGATACGTTTTCCTGTTCCGTTCCATCCTGTGTTAACCAGGTAAGCTTTTGCTCCGCTCTTTTCCATTTTCTTAACAAGTTCTTCTGCGTATTTTGTCGGATGCAGTTCAAGGAATGCCTGTCCGAAGCAAGCAGAGAATGTAGGTGTAGGCTCTGTGATTCCACGCTCTGTACCAGCAAGTTTAGCTGTGAATCCAGACAGGAAATAGTACTGAGTCTGAGCTTCTGTCAGGATAGATACTGGAGGAAGTACTCCGAAAGCGTCTGCGGACAGGAAGATTACGTTCTTAGCTGCCGGTGCAGAAGAGATCGGGCGAACGATGTTTTCAATGTGGTTGATCGGATAAGATACACGAGTATTCTCTGTTACACTCTTATCTGCGAAATCAATCTTGCCTTCAGCATCAAGTGTTACGTTCTCAAGAAGAGCGTTACGTTTGATCGCATTGTAGATGTCCGGCTCAGATTCTTTGTCAAGGTTGATAACTTTAGCGTAGCATCCACCTTCAAAGTTGAATACGCCGTTGTCATCCCAGCCATGCTCGTCATCACCGATCAGGAGACGTTTCGGGTCTGTGGAAAGAGTTGTTTTACCTGTTCCGGAAAGACCGAAGAAGATAGCTGTGTTTTCGCCGTTCATATCTGTGTTTGCAGAGCAGTGCATGGAAGCCATGCCTTTCAGTGGAAGGAAGTAGTTCATCATAGAGAACATACCTTTCTTCATTTCTCCGCCGTACCATGTGTTTACGATAACCTGCTCTTTAGTTGTGATGTTGAACATTACAGCTGTTTCAGAGTTAAGGCCTAATTCTTTATAGTTTTCAACTTTAGCTTTGGAAGCGTTGTATACAACGAAATCTGGCTCGAAGTTTTCAAGTTCTTCAGCTGTTGGCTGGATGAACATATTTGTTACGAAATGTGCCTGCCAAGCAACTTCAACGATGAAACGGATAGCCATACGAGTATCTTTGTTAGCACCGCAGAATGCATCTACTACGAAAAGTCTCTTGTTGGAGAGCTCTTTTTTAGCGATTTCTTTTACTGCATTCCATGCTTCCTGAGTTGCAGGATGGTTATCGTTTTTGTATTCGTCTGTTGTCCACCATACTGTATCTTTGGAGTTCTCATCCATAACGATATATTTATCTTTAGGAGAACGTCCTGTGTAGATACCTGTCATAACGTTAACTGCACCAAGTTCGCTGACCTGACCTTTTTCAAAGCCTTCCAGTTCCGGTTTGGTTTCTTCTTCAAATAATACTTCATAAGAAGGGTTGTAGACAATTTCTGTAGTTCCGGTAATGCCATACTTGCTTAAATCGATTTTTGCCATCTTACGTTTAACCTCTTTTCTTCGTTAATGAAAGCGCCTGTTTAAACAGGCTTAAGATACCTTACCATAAAAGCGAATGGGTATCGCTTCTCTTTTACTATTATACATATTTAACGCTTAAAATCAACAGGATTTTTGCCTTTTTTTGAAATTTGTTAAAGATTTATCAACTCAAATTTGATGAAAAAACCGTCATTTTTCACAAAAGGTATGTAAATTTATTATAGTGGCAATATGGGAATACTATTCGTGGATATGATAATATTCTGTCTGACTGGAACAGGCAGGAAAGACAACCAGGAAATACTAACCAGGTGAGCTGCCACTATGTGGTTGTGCCGAAGAAAGATGCATGTTAAAATAGGAAAGAATTATCCGGCTGAAAAATGACAGAGTATTATACAGCAGAGAAAAATAAAGGTTACTGTGAATGGAGTGAACAGTAACAAATAAAGAGAGGATGAAGATTATCAAAACTTATTATTTAATTGATTATGAAAATGTAGGAAGCGAAGGATTCAAAGGATGCAAAAAATTACGGGAAACAGATATTATCCATCTTTTTTATACAGATAACAGCAGAAAAATAGATCTGGATATTATTAATGATCACGGAGAAGCAAAGCTGGTCACACATAAAGTACCGACAGGAAATCAGTCAGCAGATATGCATCTGGGCTCTTATCTGGGATACCTGATAGGAAAAGAGTGCACAGGGCAGGATGAAGAATGCAAAATTGTTGTAATCAGCAAAGATACAGGCTTTGACCATATTATAGAGTTCTGGAAAACAGAAAAAGATGTGAAAGTCTCCAGAAATGAGAAGATTTCCGGAAAACAGGTGCATACAAGGAAACAGGTAAAAAAACAGACCGGTAAAGAAAAAGACGGACAGATGACCGAACAATCCAGTCAGAAAGCAGAAAAACAGTTGAATGAACAATCTGAAAAGCAGTCTGTCAAACAATCAGAGAATCAGAATACAAAAAAGCCAAAACAAAAGATAATTGACATGAAAGCCAGAACAAAGAAATTACAGCAGGAATTAGTATTGGTTCTCGACAAGGCAGGCATGCCAAAGGAAGTAGTAAACTATGTTTCTACAACTGTGGAGAAAAATGCAGAAGACAAAAACAGAAAGCAGCAGATTTACAGATCTATCATTTCCAAATATGGACAGACAAAAGGACTGAATATCTATAACCATATTAAAAAGAAAATCTAACGGAATAAAAAAATAACGGAATAAAAGAAGGAGGCCGGGAACCTCATCGATTCCCGGCAAAAGTATGAAAAAGAAAAAGTTTTATTTGCAATTACTCTTTGCTCTGTACAGGTAATAATATAACCAGGAAATGTGAGAAATATGTGGTGAGAATTTGAAAAAACTGTGAAATAGATGGAAATTTAAAATGAACGTAACAAATTGCATAAGACCTGACATTGAAAGCATTTACCAGTTATGATAAGATAAAAGTACAAAAGATGTAACTATATTCAGATGTCTGCTTTCAAAGAAGATACTGAACAGTTATCAAAAGACTATAAATATCAATTATTGTAATTGTGCAAACAGGGAATGGTTATGATATTTTGAAGATACAGGAGATAAGGTATGCAGCTAAATCTGGAACAGAAAAAACTGATTCGGAGTTCAGCCATGGGACATTCAATCATTAGAGGGGTAGCAGGTTCTGGAAAAACTACAGTAGCAGTACATAGAATTTCATTTTTGCTTGATAATTATTGTTATGGTGCGAGCGATAAAATATTGATGGTCACCTATAATAAAAGTCTGACAAATTATATTGAGTATATATATGGTCAGATTGATAAAGATGACCAATATGGATTGTTTGATAAAACAGAATTACAGAAAAACGTAAAAATAACGAATATAGATAAACTGTTGTATTCTTATTTTAGAGCATTTTGTCAGGAAAAAGGGAAGCTGCTTCAAATTGTCCAGGGACAAAAAGAAATTGAAATATGGCAGAAAAGTCTCAGTAATGTAAAAAAGACATTCGGGGATGTCAAAATTCTGGATGCAAAGTATTTAGGATTTTTGAAAAATGAAATTGCATGGATTAAGGCCTGTAATTATGTGGAATATGAAAGTTATCAGTCGGCTGACAGGATTGGAAGAATGGGAAGCAAAGGAAGCAATGAGGGACCACAGAAATTACAGAAAAACAGCCGGATCAGACAGGCGATTTATGAATTAATGGCAACATATACGAAAGAGTGCTATGCGCAAAATCTTTGTGATTTTCAGGATGTAGCATTGTATGCTTTGAAGTATCTGAAAAACCATAAAATATCTGGATATACACATATTATTATTGACGAGAGTCAGGATTTATCCAGAGTTCAGCTGCAATGTCTTATGCAAATGTATGATTCTGAAAAGGATTACAGTAGTATTATGTTTGTAGCAGATACAGCACAGAGTATTTATAGTACATCATGGCTTGTGAAGGGACGGAGCTTTACAAGCATAGGTTTGGATATGACAGGAAGAAGCACATCCCTTGCAAAAAATTATCGTACAACCACACAAATTGCTGAGGCTGCATATAGTCTGATCAGAGAAGACTCAGATATTGTAAATGATGATAACTTTGTAAAACCTTCACTTATTGATAAGCAGGGGATTTATCCGGTTTTTGCCCGGTATAATACAATTGGGGAAGAAATTTTGGGAGTGGAAAAACTTTTAAAGAAACTTCTTAAACGCTATGAAGCGAAAGAAATTGCAATTGTTGCCAGAACCAAAAGAATCCTGGAAGAAGTTAAAAAAGAAACAGATGAGAATATAAAGATGACGCTGTATACTTCTCAGGAAGGAATCAATTTCGGAGAAGAGGCAATTAAGCTGCTGACTATGCATTCTATAAAAGGGCTTGAGTTTAAAATAGTAATTCTTATGGGATTATCAGACAAATTAATTCCGAATCCTATGTTATTGCAGGAAAACGAAGATGCCGCTTATGTAGAAACAATGGAAAGAAAATTACTTTATGTAGGTATGACAAGGGCAACAGAGAGATTGTATATGAGTTGTCATGGCGTTCCTTCGAGGTTTATTTCAAGTATAGAACCAAAATTTCTGAAAATGAGGGAGGGAGCGGCATTTCGTTGCCTGACAGGTATTCCCTTACAGAATTATATGTTTAAGGACAAAATTGCAGATCTTTATAGTAAAGAAGAAAAAATACGTCAATGGTTGTTGAATGAACTGAAAACAGTTTATCATTATCCGTCAGAATTGCTAGATGTAGAATATAAAGTACAGGTTTTCTCAAAAATGGGATTTGTTGATGTCGTTGTCATGGTTTATAAAAATAATCGGATAGTACCGTATATTATGGCTGAGGTAAAACAATACCAGGCAGGAATAAGCGTAGCTGAAGAACAATTGCGCTCTTATATGGCTGTAAGTCCAGAGGTTTGCTATGGAATTATTACAGATGGAAATGAACTGAAACTTATCAATAAAGAGGGAGTAGAAGTAGAGGATATTCCGAAGTTTGATGTTTCAATGCTTCCGTCAGGAATTGCTGAATATATATATGTGGATTTTGTACGGGACAAAAAATACAGGTATATGTGTGACGAAGAATGTCCGGATGAATTTATCCTTCAGGAAGAAAATACGCAGAGAAGTTTAAAAGAGAACGAACTGGTACAATGTCCTGTATTTGCTGAAATAGCAGCAGGAACTCCGATAGAAATGACGGAAGGTATAACAGAGATATGTAAATTACCATTAGAATGGATCTCAGCACCTGCGGAAACTTTCCTTTTGACTGTACGGGGAAATTCTATGATTAATGCAGATATTAATAATGGAGACAAAGTCGTTTTGCGGAAAACAAATGTGGTAGATAACGGGCAGATTGCGGCTGTAGAACTTGATGGAAATGTCACATTAAAAACTTTTCGAAAGATGGGAAGTACCATTTTGCTAATTCCGGAAAATGATGAGTATGAACCCATGATGGTCAATGCGGATCAGATCAGGATACTGGGTCATGCAATCGGAGTAATAAAAAAGAAAAATAATGTGTAGAGTAATTTGAAATTGCTTTGCTATAAAATGGAAAGAAAACTATGAATATACAAATATTCGGAACAAAGAAAAATTTTGACAGCAAGAAAGCAGAACGCTATTTCAAAGAACGGGGAATTAAATATCAGTTTATAGATATGAAAGAAAAAGGCTTAAGTAAAGGTGAATTCCAATCTGTCTGCAAGGCAATTGGTGGTTATAACAAGCTGATAGATACTGACTGCAAGGATAAAGACCTGCTGGCATTGATCACCTATATTGCAGAGGAAGACAAAGCAGAGAAAATCCTCGAAAACCAGAGCATCATCAAAGTCCCTGTGGTAAGAAACGGAAAACAAGCGACAGTGGGATATCAGCCAGAGATTTGGAAGAGCTGGAAATAAAAAATGTGAATGTATTTAAAATTGCTAAGTAAAAGGAAAAATAAAAAATGGCAAAGATCAGAATCATAAAGAAAAATAATGACTGTAGCATGGAATACGAAGTAGGCGATATTTGTGAGGTCACAGGTACCTGGTATGGTGGCGTCCACATCAATGGCCGTTCCGGAATCCCGGTTTCCCTTGATAAAGAAGAATATATGGAACTCAACACAGAACCGGAAGAACCTGACAGTGCGGAAAATGAAAACACTTTGGAAACACCGGAACATGATATTCATGCAGGCGACATTGTACAGCATTTCAAAAGAGAATGGGTATCCCCGGATACTTCCGAATATCTCTATAAAGTCCTTGCAGTAGCCCATCACACAGAAAATGGTGAAAAACTGATGATCTACCAGGCGCTCTACGCACCTTTCAAAATCTGCGCCAGACCCTATGATATGTTCATGAGTGAAGTAGACAGAGAGAAATATCCGGATATTAAACAAAAGTATAGATTTGAAAAATATACTACAAAATAGATGCTTGATATTTTATGGAATTGCTATAGTAAAAGGGCACTTTTGCCTGTACAAAAACACTTTGTCGTTGTATAGTAATAACAAATAATAACAGCATACGTTTCCAGAGATTTTATAGCATTATCTGAAAAAATGTGCAGAAAGAACGAAAGGGAAGGAAATATGCAGAAGGTATTAGTAGTTGTAGACATGCAGAATGACTTCATCGACGGAGCTCTTGGAACAAAAGAGGCAGTTGCCATTGTACCTGGTGTAAAAGAGAAAATCGAAAATTTTGATGGAGTTGTTCTTTTTACCAGAGACACCCATGAGACTTACTATCTTGACACCCAGGAAGGAAAGAAGCTTCCTGTACCGCACTGTATCCGTGACACCGAAGGATGGCAGATCAGAAGCGAATTAGATGCCCTCAGAAAAACAGAACCTATTGATAAAGAAACCTTTGGTTCCACAGATCTTGCAGGAGAACTGGTGGCAATGAATGAGGATAATGAAATCGAAAGTATCACATTTGTAGGTTTATGCACAGACATCTGTGTTATTTCCAATGCACTTCTGGCAAAAGCATCTCTCCCGGAAGTTCCGATCATCGTAGACGCTAAATGCTGCGCAGGCGTAACACCGGAAAGCCATGAGAATGCACTGAAAGCAATGGAAGTATGCCAGATCCAGATTGACAGATAAACTGCAGAGCAGTTATTCAGTTATAAACAAGCAGTAAAGCAGATGATTTTATTCACCTGACAATTCAGATATGAGGAGTGACAAATGAAGACAATTACACGAGACGAGGCATTTACATTATTAAAAAAATACAACAAGGATCCATTCCACATTCAGCATGCCCTGACTGTAGAAGCAGTAATGAAATGGTATGCCAATGAACTTGGCTATGGCGAAGATGCAGAATACTGGGGAATTGTAGGGCTCCTCCACGACATCGACTTTGAACTATATCCGGAAGAACACTGTCTGAAAGCTCCGGAAATGCTCCGCGAAGCAGGTGTAGGCGAAGACGTGATCCATTCAGTTGTATCCCACGGTTACGGCATCACAGTAGGATGTGGCGCAACTATTGACGTAGCACCGGAACACGAAATGGAAAAAGTACTCTTTGCAGCAGACGAACTTACAGGACTTATCTGGGCAGCAGCACTTATGAGACCATCCAAAAGCACAAAAGACATGGAACTCAAATCCCTCAAGAAGAAATATAAAAGCAAGGGCTTCGCAGCAGGATGCTCCAGAGAAGTCATCGAGCGAGGAGCCGAACAACTTGGCTGGGAACTGCAGAAGCTGCTCACTATGACACTGCAGGCAATGGCAGACTGCGAGGATGAGATTAAGGCGGAGATGGACGCGGAAGCATAAATATTAAAACTGAATAATAAAGTAACAAGAATTGCTTAGAAAGAAAGGGACATATCAGAGGTAGAAGGTATGTCTCTTTTTGTATTACAGTGAATTGAATATAATAGGTAATGTCGAACGAAAATTGTTGCCGTTTATGTCGAAAAATTGTATAATATGACGTAAAGTAGTTAGCTTTATCAGATGACTTAGGCAGTAAAGAATATAAAAGAGAAATAATGTCTGAAGAGACATTTGGAAATTGGATAAAAATAATGAATAAGACTTTAAATTACTATAACGAAAATGCACAGTCCTTTGCGTCTGGAACTGTTTCCGTAGAGTTTACAGAAATGCAGGACAAATTTTTGCAAAAGCTTAATCCGGGAGCATATATACTCGATTTTGGTTGCGGCGCAGGAAGGGACACGAAATATTTTTTGGACCAAGGCTATCTGGTAGAGGCAATAGACGGTTCCGAACAGTTATGCCAGATTGCGAGTAAACATACTGGAATCAAAGTTAGACAGATGCTGTTTCAGGAACTGAAAGTGAATGAGAAATACGACGGCATATGGGCTTGTGCTTCCATTCTTCATTTACCGAAAAAAGAACTAAAAGAGGTTTTCAAGAAAATGCTCACAGCGTTGAAACCTGGTGGACGGATTTATACTTCTTTCAAATATGGAGAGTATGAGGGAGAGCGAAACGGACGATACTTTACAGATTTTACAATAGACACATTTGCGGATTTTGTACAGGAGATACACAATCTGCAAATAGAAGAACACTGGATCACAGGAGATGTCCGACCGGGAAGAGGTGAGGAAAAATGGCTGAACTTAATTATGCAGAAAAAATGAACATCGGATATGAAAATGAATATTCCACAGATGCCATGACCGGCGGACCTGATAAAAGAAGACAATTATATTATCAGTTAATCCAGAGTATGAAGAAAGCAGAAAGCGTTGATATCATTGTTTCATTCCTTATGGAATCAGGAGTAAAAATGCTTCTTCAGGAACTGGAAAACACCCTGAAACGCGGAGCCAAAATCCGAATCCTGACAGGAAATTATCTCGGAATAACCCAGCCGTCTGCACTATATCTGATTAAAAGAAAACTCGGTGACAGAGTTGATCTTAGATTTTACTGCGAAAAAGGCCGTTCTTTTCATCCAAAGTCTTACATATTCCATTATGCAGACCATAGTGAACTTTACATTGGATCGTCCAATATTTCAAGAAGTGCACTGACTTCAGGAATAGAATGGAACTACCGTTTTAGCAGCAAAAAAGATCCAGAAAACTATGCTGAATTTTTTTATACATTTGAAGACTTGTTTGAAAACCATTCCATCATAATCGATGATAAAGAATTAAAGAGATATTCCCAGAACTGGCATCGTCCTGCAGTTGCAAAAGATCTTGACAAATATGACTTTGAACAGGATACAGAAGATACTAAAATTAAAACAATGTATGAACCAAGAGGGGCACAGATTGAAGCACTCTGTGCATTGGAAGATACAAGAGCAGAAGGAGCAAAGAAAGCGCTCATCCAGGCTGCAACGGGTATCGGAAAAACTTATCTGGCAGCATTTGATTCCAAACCATATGAAAAGGTTTTATTTGTTGCACACAGAGAGGAAATCCTGAAACAGGCGGCAGATTCTTTCCGAAATGTAAGAAATTCGGAGGATTATGGATTCTTTACAGGAGATGAGAAATGCACGGATAAATCAGTTATCTTTGCTTCAGTAGCAACTCTCGGAAAATCAGAATACCTGAATGAAAAATACTTTGCACCGGATTACTTCAACTACGTAGTAATCGACGAATTCCATCATGCAGTCAATGATCAGTACAGAAAAATCGTAGAGTATTTTAAACCCCAATTTCTCCTCGGACTGACAGCAACACCTGAGAGAATGGATGGCAAAAATATATATGAAATCTGTGATTATAATGTGCCGTATGAGATTTCATTAAAAGATGGCATCAATAAAGGAATGCTGGTTCCATTTCACTATTACGGAATCTACGACGAGACAGACTATACCAAACTGCATATAGTCAGAGGAAAATATGCGGAAGAAGAACTGAACAAAACATACATAGGAAATGCTTACAGACATGATCTGATTTACAAATATTACTGTAAATATGGTTCAAAACAGGCATTAGGCTTCTGCTGTTCCAGAAAACATGCAGAAGAAATGGCAAAGGAATTCAGCAGAAGAGGAATCCCATCAGCAGCAGTTTACAGTAATGCAAATGGAGAATTCTCCATGGACAGAACAGAAGCAATTGAGAAATTGGAAAGTGGAAAAATCAAAGTCGTCTTTTCGGTGGATATGTTCAACGAAGGCGTAGATATTCCCTCTGTAGATATGGTAATGTTTCTCCGTCCGACGGAATCTCCAATAGTATTCCTGCAGCAACTTGGAAGAGGATTGCGGAGAAGTAAAGGAAAAGAATATCTCAATGTCCTGGACTTCATCGGCAATTACGAAAAGGCAGGAAGAGTCAGATACTTACTGACAGGAAAAAGTAAAGCAGAGAAACAAACCTATTCTCCAGCAGATAAAACAGATTATCCGGATGATTGTTTTGTTGATTTTGATATGAAATTAATTGATTTGTTTGCAGAAATGGACAAGAAACAACAATCACTTAAAGATCAGATAAAAAAAGAATATTTCAGAGTAAAAGAATTACTCGGCAAACAACCATCCAGAATGGATTTATTTACATATATGGATGATGACGTTTATCAGAAGGCAATTGCACGTTCAAGTGAGAATCCATTTAAAAAGTATCTGGAATATCTGAATGAATTAAATGAACTTACAGATGAACAAAAAACTTTCTTCCAGGGAATAGGAAAAGAATTTATAAAACTGCTGGAAAACACCAATATGACCAAGGTATACAAAATGCCAGTACTGATGGCTTTCTATAATCATGGTGATGTAAGAATGGAAGTGACAGAAACAGAACTTTTGGCAAGTTGGAAAGAATTCTTCTCTACAGGAACGAACTGGAAAGATCTGGATACAGGGATTACATATGAGCAGTACTGCAAAATTTCGGATAAAGATCATATTAAAAGGATTATTAAGATGCCAGTGAACTTCTTAGTGAAATCAGGAAAAGGATTTTTTTTGAAAAGGGAAGATTCAGCGCTGGTATTAAGGGATGAAATGAAAGAAATTATAAAGAATTCTGTGTTAGCAGAGCAGATGAAAGATGTGATTGAGTATAGGGTAATGGATTATTATCGAAAACGATATATAGATTATATAAAAGAAGCTACATGTATGAAAGAAGCATACAATTATGCAAAAGATTTTAATGAATTATTATGAATATGATAAGGAAAGGCATATTATTATGGTAGATGTTTATTTACTTCCAGCAAATGAGGGAGATTGTCTTTGGGTTAGATATGGAAAAAAAGAGGGAACAAGACATAATATAATAATTGATGGAGGCGTAGAATCCAATGGAGGAGACATTGCTTCAATAATAGAAAATATAGCTGAAAGAAATGAAAAGGTTGATATTTTTGTTACACATATTGATGGAGATCATATTCGAGGATTAATAAAAGGAATTGGGATAAGTAATGCAGAAGTGTTAAAAAAATGTGTTGATACCATTTATTTTAATAATAAGAAAGATATTCTCGATAAATTTAGAATAGATTCTATTTCATCAGAAGGGTTGGAAGAATCAATTAAGACCTATATACCATCAGGAAAGGGATATTCAATTTCAGAAGCAGTGTCATTGTTAGAGATACTTAAGAAAAAAGAAATTGATGATAAAATAGATGGATGTGTTTTTGCAGGTAGAAACATTTGTATAGCCGGTGCTTCTTTAAAAATAGTTAGCCCATCAGATAAAGAATTAATACAATTTGTTACTAAATGTACAAAGAAAGTTGATGAAGATGGAGCAGTGACAAAAGGATATTCTGCCAATATGCCTCAAAATTTAAATATAGATTTAAAGGATCTCATGAATGAAAAATTTCCTCCAGCAGATTCTAGTATAACAAACCGAGTTTCGATAGGCTTTATATTTGAATATGATGATGCAAAAATTGCATTTTGGGGAGATGCAGTTGCGCCCGTAATATGTAGAGGATTAAAGAGATTTGGAATTAATTCGGAATTTGAAGTAGATGCGGTGAAAACATCGCATCATGGAAGTTCAAGAAATATTTCTAATCAACTTTTGAATTTGATAAAGACAGATACATATTTGATAAGCTCAAATGGAAGAACATTAAAAGGTCAGTTAACTGTTCCGGGAAAACTAGGAATTGCTAAAATGTTGAAAAAAGGGGGTGTGACAGGTATTCAACTATTATGTAATTATAAATGGTGGGAGTATTGCTATCATAATAAATATTTTACAGCAAATGATAAATGTAACTATATTGAAAATGATAAACTTAGATTATGTTATTTATCAGATAAAGCATATTCGATTAAAGAAGGATTGAATATATATGGTGAGTGGAACTGATAGGGACTATAAAGCGTTAGTTGTAAGAATTGCAGTTGGTAATAGGGAGAAATTGAAAGGGACAGGGATTCTTTATATAAGAAATCTAAATGAAAGAGTATGCGTATTTACTGCTGCTCATGTTATAAGTGACTGCTTTGATATAAATGGGGAAGTATATTTATTTCTAGATTTTTACGATCAAAAATATGATAACCATTTAATTGAAGGGGCTTTTGATAAAGTCGATCAAAAAAATGCAAATGAACGATGGGTATATATACCTGATTCTTATAATAGTTATAATTTGAACAATGATATAGCCGTGATTTCATTTCCATGGGAGAACTGGATGAAAGAATTACCAACGTATGAATTTAGAGATGCTGTTTTAAATGAAACAGTATATGGGTGGGGATATCCGCAAGCTATGAATTCGAAGTCTACGGAAATAGAAGGTACTTGTATTAGTATAACTGGAAAAGTGGGGAATGTCATATCTGATAGATATGTGTTGAATTATGAGGCTCCAACTAGAGAGAGAGGAGTTTCTAGGCATGATGAAATGTCAGGATATTCAGGGACTGGTCTTTTTCAAAGAGAAAATGAAAAAGTATATTTTACAGGATGTTTATCAGGTGCAGCAGGTGAGGAGAGTGCTGGAAGTCGAGTGTGGATAATCTCTAGTAATGTTTTTTTTAGAGCGATTGAGAAACTTGATATGCAACCAGCTATTCCAAATTCATTTATGCCATATAAACAAGATATACTTGAACAAGTTGAAGAGTTTTCTGAAGATGTCAGAAATTTTCTTCAAGATTCAGTAGATACTTTAATTGAAGATAAAAAATTATTGCCATCACAATGTATACATGAAAAATCTATTGAATCTGCTGACTTATTATGTAAAACAGATAGAAAAAGTTGTAAACACTATTGGAAAGGGCAACTTACAAGGGCCATATGCTTTTGCGAGATATTAGGGTTAAATCCGGAAGAACTTTCTGATATTAAAATTTCTGATAAACAAGATGGATATACAATTCGAATTGAATTTTTGTGTACGGAAGAAAAGGTAAGCAGATGCATACAATTATTACTTGAAAAGGCGCTTTTGAAAAAGACTCTAAAGAATGAGAGCGGAATTATTTTATTATGGAATGGCCAATCTTCTGTGTATTATACCAAAACGATAAGAAGAAGTGAAATCCGAAGAATTATTGTCAGTATTGCAAATACGCCAAGACAGAAAAAAAAGTTGAGTGAGAAAAATGATTTTTTTAATATTGTAGATGGCGATATTGAAGAAAGTAATATTGCAATGATTGGAATGGGAGAGCTATTTGATACTGTAATTTATGATGGAAATGGAAATATAGAAAAAATGAGAGGAAAATTTAATGAATTAATTAAAGATGCATGGGAGGTTCTGGATGAACACTTGGAGTAAGGAAATAAATTTAGATGATTATGCTGAATGTAAAGAATTTAGAATTCATTATTATACACGGAGAATGAATGGCGGATATAATTCACATTTATTTTTAGTAAATTGGGATTCAGAAGAGCAATTATTAAAGGGATGGAATCAGATAGATTCTTTTGTAGCTGTAAATATTCAAAGCCAAACAGAATTGCTTATTGAAAGAAGCAACTTTTATATAATCCATTTTGTGAAGAAAACTGTTATGAAAGAAATAAAAAGAGAGATCGAGTATAATCCATTTTGTGCCAAAAAGTATGTTTATGATAATTTTCAAGAGGACTTGTATGTTGAGCGTAATTATGTTGAAGAAAAAATATTTCATCTTGCAGTATCAGAAGTCACAGAATACGAAAATAAAAAAATGCGGGTAAAAAAAATAAAATTAAAGAATTTCAGAGGGTATAAAGGATGTGTAGAATTTAATTTGGTTGATCAGGATAAAAAACCTGCATCGTTTGTAGTTATTTATGCACCTAATGGAGTTGGTAAAACTAGCTTATTTGATGGAGTTGAATATGCTTTGAAAGGTGAAGTATCTTATTTAAAAAACACAGAAAAAATATCTAAATTTAAAGGTCCAATTTATCATAATAGAGAAAAAGCATACGAAGAAGCATACGCAAGTATTTTCTTGGATAATGGTGAAGAAATACATAGAAAAGTTCATACTCTTAAAGAAAATGGGACAGATACAGATGTGGTTGCTGCATCCGGAAAAAAAGCTAAAGATATTGTTGGGTTAAAAAAGGACAATAATAAGTGGGATAATATTCTTCTTCCACATGCTAAAATTGATAGTTTTATATCGGCTAGTAAACCAGAAGAAAGGTATATAGAATGGTTTAATAGTACTCCTGAATTAAATGAAGAAAGAAAATATTTTGAAAGAATAGGTAAGGATATCAGTGTAATAGATAAATCGCTTATTGAAATAAAAAAAGAAATTGCAAGATTGGAAAATGAAAGGAAGAAACTTGAAAAAAGCGAGTCTAACTTTAAGAATATTCAGAAACTGATTAGTGCTTTTAATAAAAGATCAGAGATGATTCTTCCCAATATTACAAGCTTATCGACAGAAACAGAATATGATGAATTGTTAAATGAAGTAAAAAAAATAATTAGAGACTATAATAGGCAATTAAATATTCTTAAGGATCATCTGATATTGTATAATGAATTAAACACAATGGGTTTTAAAGAATATAAGAAACGTTTAAACACAATAAAGAGCTTGAAAGAACGAATTTCTAAAATAAGTAGCTTGATAGAAAATAAAAAGAAACTAGAGAAATTAGAGAGGGAATATACAAATACTAAAGAAAATCATCTTAAAGTTATGGAGACTTTATATCCTTATAATTCAATTTTAGAAGTTGGAAAAGAAAATATTATAAATTTGGCTCGAAAATATAAAAATGCTGAAGAAGAAATAAAAAAATTAAATAATATGCATTTCTCTGTTCAAAAAGAAATAGAAAAATTGAATGAGGAAAAACAATTACGAGAAAAAAATATCTCCAAATTTAAAGCAATACTTGAAACGGAAGAATTAGGTGTTAATAAATTTAATGAGTTGCAAGAAACTCGATCTTCTATACAAATAGGAAAAGAAACATTTGATGTAAAGAAAGAGTATATAAAGGACATAAATGAAAAAATTTTCAAATTGGAAAAAAGACTTGATTTATTAGAAAAAAAGAATGTTCCATTTACTATTGATGAATGGACTGTGTCTAAAATTTCTGAATGGAGGGAATTGCTTAAGCCAATTATAATTGAACAAATTGATAGTTTACGAATGGATTACAGATTGCTTGAAAATAGCATATTGGCTGAAAAAGAAAGTATATCTAAGATGAAGCGTACGTTCCTTTTAATTAAAGAAGATGGAGCAAAATATCAAAAAATACATAAGGAAAATTGTGAATGCCCATTATGTCATAGTAAATTTGAATCATGGGAGGCTTTGTGGAAAAAAATTGAAGAATCCGAACTTGTAGGAAATGATAATGAAGCTATTGAAAGACTTGTAAAAAGCCAAAATGTTATAGTAAGTCGCTATAATGTGATTCGAGAGGAAATTTTAAAGTTTCTCCAAACCGAAATTGAAAAAGGAAGAAATGAAATAGAGGCTTTAATGAACAATAGGATGGGGGGTGAAGAAAGTTATGAAAATAATAGAAAACATTTAAAAACATTAGAAGATAAAGAAAAACATTTAGTGAAATGGTTTCAGATTAATAAAATAGAAATATATGACACACAACAAGAGATTTTCAATTTTTATGCATTAGTAAAAGAAAAAAAATTGAATGAGGAAAAAATAACTCAAGTAGTAAGTGCGCAAATAAAAAAATATTTAACTACTGAACAAAACATACAAGTGATGTTGAATGATTATAAACATCAAAAATCGGAAATAGTAAGTGATACTTCTAAATTTCCGTTAGTAAGTTTTGCTTTGAATATAAATATGCAATTTGATGAAAATTATGAAGTACTAATTAGAAAAAATACGGATATTAATAATAAACTTAGTCATTTAAAAAATGAACTGGAGCCATTAACGGAATTTAAAGTGTTAAATATTAATGTGTTAGAAAATGAATTGGAGAACATAACGCAAACAGTTGCTAAGATGGAATTAACTGTTTCTGATTTTACAATATATAAAAATTACACAGAAAATGAATTTTTGGAAATGGGAGATAAATATAATGCGGAAAAGGTTGAACTAGGGATTAGGATAGAACTTTTATGTCAAATTTCTGAAGAAAATACGGCTAGATTTTATTTTACCAACTATAAACAAAATAAAAGAGCTATGTGGAATGCAGAAAGAAGGTCAGAAAAATTACAAATAGAGAAGGAAAATAAAATTGTGGAATTGGATAAGATACAGAAAAATCTTGAAAAAGAGCTTAGTTTATATTTTAGTAAATCAACTATGAATGAAATCTATCAAAAAATTGATCCACATGATGTTATGAAACGCTTGGAATATCATCTTTCTTTTAATGATGCTCAAAAAGGTGAACTATTTATTACTTTATCAGAAAGTGAATCAGATTCAGATTCAGATTATAGACCCGAAATATATTTTAGTACGGCACAGCTAAATACAGTTGCGTTTAGTTCTTTTTTTAGTAGAGCATTAGATAGAAAAAATAATCTTCCGATACAAACAATATTTATTGATGATCCAATTGGACATTTCGATGATATGAACATATTAGGATTTGCGGATTTAATGAGAAGTCTTATTGATAATTCGAATTGGCAAATTGTGATTTCTACGCATGATGAAAAAATTTTCCGTATTCTTCAGCGTAAACTTAGTGGGGAATATTATAGTTCTTGTTTTTTAAAATTACCCAGCGGAAAAGGAATTAAATGGATTGAATGATTAGGTAGCAGCAAGAATAGCAAAAACAAGCAGGAAAACATTGGAAGAAAAAGAATGAAAAGGTACAGGCGAAAGTGATCGCGGCAAAGAAAAATTATGATTAAAGTAATAATAAATTAGGAAGGAAAAAACACTAGGGAAAGACCTCGTGAAATACCGGTACAGAACAATGCAGGAAATGAACATTCCAATAACCTGATTATTGCCAATATTACATCTCAGCTTAAAAGAGTGAAGGTTCCAACATATGTGGTTCTTCAGTGGTATGGCGGATTTATTTTGATTGAAGCTATTCTGATAAAGGAATATACTTATATCTAAAGATAGTGTGTTTTGGAGGAAAACTAAGGAGTACATAATAACAGCAGAAATGTCTAAACTATGGGGAATATCGTCAAGAAGAATTTCCTTATTATGTAATCAAGGAAGGGTACTTGGAGCAGAAAAAAGGAAAAATATAGCTATTGCCTAGAAATGCTGTAAAGCCTGTTGATCCTTGAAGAAAAATCAAATGGTGTATTGGAGGTGAGAGATACTTATGGGAAGACCAGAGGATTCCAGAGTGAAGATTCCAGTACTTGTATACTTTACAAAAGAAATGCAGGTAGTCGGAGACCCGAGCAGTACCAATGAGGGTATGAACAATGGATGCTAGGTTGACCACATTGGGGTCTGACCATCTAACTAACCGATAAATAAAATAATGAATTAGTAAAAAGTTGATGAAAAGTCTATAAATGTAATGTGACATTGGAGTTTAGCGCAATAGAGTTTGAATATTGTGGATCGCTTGAATTGTTGGAAGAATTCTTTCATAAATATATTAATATTAGAAGTTGTCAGTTATTAAGGATTAATCCTGAAACGAAGAAGTGGAATTGCTCTATGGCAACAAGGGCGAATCGCAGGGAAACCAGGTATTTGCCGATTTGCTGCCTCATCTGATCAGGGTAATAGAAAATGCCGGAATGCTGATCATTGATGAATTTGGCAATAGTCTTCATAATAAATTGGCTGAAAAAATTATTGAATTCTTTATGGAGAATGTTGCTTTACGCTAAAATGGTTTCATGCTATCATTATTTTAGTTGAAAATTTTGATGGCATGAAGCTATTTTTGATTGGAGGCATGGAAGATTTGAACTTTAACTATTGCTATAAAATTACTTATGAATCAGGGGAAACTTATGACAGACGAAGAAATGAGCTGTCAGTAGAAATTTCAAAAGAAGACTATAAGAAAATTATAACAGGAGTATTACAGGAAAGACCGATTGATCAGATTGAAGGGATTTCGGATGTAATTGATAAAATGACGGAAAATGTTGAATTTGCGGATCGTTTTATGAATAAAAATGGTTCATTAAGAAAACACCATTAAAGAAAAAAAGAGCTATTTCAAAACTTGAATTTTCTATTCCGAAATATGAGTATCGGCGATTAAAAAAGATGAAGGATCCAATAGAGACATTGGAACGCCCAGTGGAACATATGACTGTTTATCGGAATGATGGTTCCAGTGTGACTTTGACAGCGGAGAATGGACGTGTGAGTATTGTTGACTCCAGGGAGAAGAATGTAAGGCATATTATTGAGGCAGATTATTTTATTTCGAAAATTTTGTAATGATTTATTACAAATACCATTGATGGTGTCCGTATGTATGCCAACAGATATTTAAAGATATTTGATGTGGATAGTAAACTATTAGACGAAAGAAAAAAATGAAAGGACATAAAAAAATATATGATTAGTTTTTATAAGAGTATTGTTGACCAGGACAGGGCTTCGATTGTTATATGTAATCTTAAGCATGAGATTATCTACATGAATCCGGCAGCTGTTAACAGCTATGCGAAGCGAGGCGGTGATAAACTTATTGGAAGAAGCCTGTTAGATTGTCATAATCAGGAATCCAGGGATAAAATACAGAAGGTAGTGGACTGGTTTGCGACAGATGAGAGCCATAACCTTGTCTATACTTTCCATAATGAGAAGCAGAATAAAGATGTTTATATGGTGGCACTCAGAGAAGAGGGAAGACTGATAGGATATTATGAAAAACATGAATATCGAAATTCAGAAACTATGAAACAATATGATTTGTGGTGATGTTATGGCACAGGATGAATGGTGCAGGCAGTTATTCAAGAATAAGGAAATACGACAGGAACTTACCCGTGTGGTAAGAAGAAAAAATGGAATGAGGTAAGCAGCAATATGGAATCAAAACAGAAAAGTACAGCTCTTGTCACAGGGGGAAGTTCCGGAATCGGACGATGTACTGCAGCAGCATTGAGTAAGGCTGGCTACATAGTCTATGAGTTCAGTCGCCGGGATGTTCCGGTAGAAGGTTATTAGCAGTTAAATATAAATTATAAAATTATATAAGCACATGTTGAGCTTTATAAGAAATTAGAGCGGAATATTATAGGAGTTGATACTTTGAGTAAATATTATTCTATACATGAATTTTCAAAAATTATA
>ERZ857750.223-NODE-223-length-84249-cov-27.420849_pt1 | contig 84249 bp, 73 predicted proteins | sample MGYA00519915_ERZ857750 | MGnify/ENA primary metagenome ERZ857750 (study PRJEB31778, sample SAMEA3449358) | human gut metagenome | biome: human gut; feature: human-associated habitat; material: faeces | place: United Kingdom | collected 2010/2012 ...
TACGAGGGCGTTTTGTACTACGTTTTTAGGAACGTAGAACTGGACACCCTAATAAGTAAGTGAAGAATCTGTAATACCCGAACTGATCAAAGCCGTCAGGGTGACCATACTCCGGTCGCGTAAGCCAAGTTTATCGGTCCGGCTCCATACTTCTCCAAAGAGTACATCATCGTTCAGTTCTGCAAACTTAGGCGCAAAATCGCCCAGTTGTTCTCTGCCGGCGGTCTGCCGGACTTGAGTCTGTGCTTTTACCATATTGAATGAAATAAATGTAATGAATATCAGTAAACTTGTTCTCATAATGATTTGTCTTTTATTTGTTAGTCTACTTCCTTTTTTCAAAAGTAGTGACTTTTGATCTGCCTCGATATACCCGCAACACGGATAAAACTACCTTTTTTACTTGTATTTTTTTTGAGTTAGTGGACAAGGTGTGAGTTTGCTCTTGCCCGTGACAAACGTGACAAATGACAATATAAGTTTTTGAGTTTTTAAGTTTGTGAGTTTAGATTCTCAGTTCTTGAGTTTGATTTTGAGTTGATTGATTACACTCCCAAAACTTACAAACTAAAAACTCAAGCCCACCAACTAAAAACTAAAAAACTTAAAATCAAACTTTTTCCTACTTTTGCATAAACCTAAAAACTCACAAACTAAAAAACTCAAAAACTTAAAAACTCAAATGATACATTTCGACACAGACTATATGGCAGGAGCACATCCGGAAGTGATGAAGCGTCTGGTAGAAACCAATCTGGAGCAGACAACCGGATACGGAAGTGATGCGTATACGCAACGGGCGAAAGAAAAGATACGTGAGGCTTGTGCACAAGACGAAGCCGCGGTGTATTTTCTGGTAGGAGGCACACAGACCAACGCTACCGTAATAGACGGCTTACTCAGACATCACGAAGGAGTACTGGCTACGGAAACGGCACACATCAACGTACACGAGTCGGGTGCTATCGAAGCTACAGGGCACAAGGTCATTACCCTGCCTTCGCACGACGGGAAAATAAAAGCAGAGGAAGTAGATAAATACATCACGGATTTTTATCGTGACGAGACTTACGAACACATGGTGGCTCCGGGAATGGTGTATATTTCGCATCCTACCGAACTGGGCACACTCTATACCCTCGACGAACTGGAAGCATTGAGCCAAGTATGCCGCAAGGCACAGATACCGCTCTATATGGACGGAGCACGACTGGGCTACGGACTGGCGGCCGAAAATACCGATGTAACGCTTAAGGATATTGCCCGGCTTTGCGATGTGTTCTACATCGGAGGAACCAAAGTGGGTGCACTCTTCGGCGAAGCGGTGGTAGCTCCTCGTGCGCAACAGCTTCCGCACTTCTTCCCCCTGGTGAAACAACACGGAGCCTTATTGGCAAAAGGCCGTCTGCTGGGTATCCAGTTTGAAACGCTCTTTACAGACGGGCTTTACGAACGCATCGGAGCACATGCCATACGCCTTGCCTTGAAGTTGAAAAAGGCTTTCGTGGAAAAGGGATACAAACTTCCTATCGACTCGCCTACCAACCAGCAGTTCGTCTGCCTGCCCAACGAAGAGATGGACCGGCTTTTGTCTCACGCGACCTTCGAACTATGGGGACCGCGTGGAGAAACGGAAACGATGGTACGCTTCGTTACGAGCTGGGCTACACGCGAAGAGGATGTCGATGCCTTTATACGCTTACTATAACCTCTCCAAATAGCAATGCCCGCCGGAAAGGAACCGACTTCCTCCTCCAGCGGGCTGCTATACACAGAACATATTTATGCGAATCAATTTCCACTCACCTGATAGCAATCTTCTTCCGTGCTTTCCGGTTCTGCCTCTTCAATTTTAAATTTATATACAGTGACACCAATACCATATTTTATTTCATCGTCACTGAGTATCATCGATCCGCCGCTTTGGATACACATTCTCACCCCCATGCCGTCGTTAGCCGTCAGGAGATAAGTACCGGCATGCTTTTGTGCATTGACCGTATACCACAAGCCGTTCTGTCCATATTGCACTTCCACATAACTTCCTTCTGTATCATAATCCCACGAAATAAGATATTTGTCAGTACTTCCCCGATGAAATGTAAACACACAAGCCGACTCATCGTAAGCTACGTACGGAAGTGAAGTCACTTCTTCGGCATAGAAATTGAGAGGAATACGACTTACAGAGTCGGTCGACCAGATATTAGCAATTGAATATTCGGTATAGGTCTCTCCCAAATGTTTCTTGCCCATAGGATAATACTCTATTTCTTCTTCGCTACACGATACCAGACACAGAGCCACTATAGCTCCTATGCCCCATCCTTTCTTCCAGTTCATTTTCATTCACAACAGGTTTCAGAAGAATCGGGGTGAAAGGAAGGTCGTTCATCTTCGCCCGGATGGAAGCCGGAAGGCTTCTTCCCCTTTACAGGCGGCTCGGGTTTCAGAGTGAGCCATATATCATATTGTTCATCGGTAAGAATCTTACGCATCTTTTTCGTTCTCTTCTTTATCCGTTCGGCTTCTTTTTCCGCTCGTTCTTCATCGCCGGTCGGAGGAGGCATCGGAGGGCGTTCTCCCTTGAATCCTTCTCCAAAGCCACCAGGGTGTCCGCCTCCGGCAGGAGGATATCCTCCTCCCATCGGAGGTAATGGACGCTCTGTTCGCATAGACATATATCCTATCCCCTGCTCCAACCTATCTCTCTCTTCTTTTAATAGGAGTTTATAAATTTTCTTATACTGCTTTTTACTAAGATGTAACACTTTATCCAACTCGTCTACCCGTTTGCGGGCGGCCTTTTCCGGATTGGGAATTTCTTTAAAGGATGTTTCTTTCTCCTGAGGTTCATCGTAACGTACATCGCCCGTAGAATACCCGGGAATACTCATCCACATTACCCCACACAAAGCCCATATGGTTCGCTTCATCGTTCTCATATTCTGTCTATTTTGTTTGAGGGCAAATGTAAAAAGGAGAAAAACAATCCGAAAATAGAATCAGTAAACGCCTCTATTCTATCGGCCAATGCTGAATATCATCAGACTTAATCCGGTAAAAGCATTTTTTTATAAAACTGAAAATAAAAGTGGTTGGTCTGTAAAATCAGCCCATTGGCCGATTTTAGTTGCAACACCGCTCATTGTATTTCTATTTTTGTTTCCGAAAAACAATTGTATGTCATGATGAAAAGCCAACACAAGCATCTTTTATTAGAACAAATTATTTACGCCTTCATATGGATTTTAATTTTAGGAACTCCATTCGTAAACTTTTTACTCAACGAGAAGACCTTTCATCCCAATGAATTATGGAAGGAAGTATCGGGTGTATGGCTCATTATGTGTCCGTTCTTCCTGTTATTTCTCATTCACAATTATTTATTAATTCCCCGTCTTCTTCTGAAGAAATATTACATGGGATACATTGTATCACTCGTTTTTACAATCGGGTTCTTGTTTGTTGTCTTACCGGAAGGCATCAAAGTATTCTCTCCTAATCCCGACATCCAAGAGCACAATATATCCTTGAAGAAATCAACTCCTCAAATCCGCTCTTATTGTGATTATCCCCCTCCACTTACCCACAAAAGAAGTGAAATGCATCCGGCTCCACTCATACGCCCTCCCTTTCTGCTTATTCACATCATTGTAGCAATTCTATTGGTGGGATTCAACCTTACGATCCGGTTATTTCTCAAATCACTACATGATGAGGAGATATTAAAAGAACTCGAGCACCAGCATCTGGAATCGGAGCTCCAGTATCTGAAGTATCAGCTTAATCCGCACTTTTTCATGAATACCTTGAATAATATTCATGCACTGGTAGACATCGACGGAGAAAAAGCAAAGCAGACCATTCTCGAATTGTCGAAGCTGATGCGTTATGTGCTGTACGAAGCCAACAAAAGCCGTATCTCGCTGGAACGGGAGATTCAGTTTCTCGAAAACTACATCGCCCTGATGCGGTTAAGATATACAGAACAGCTCACTATAAAGACCAATTTTCCGGTGATTGTTCCCGATATCCAGATTCCACCTTTGCTTTTTATCACTTTGTTGGAAAATGCATTCAAACATGGAGTCAGCTATCAGGAAAGCTCGTATATAGAAGTGAGTATTACCCGTACCGACGAGGGAATTGCCTTTGCATGCCACAATAGCAAGCATACCTGTACAGCCCACGAACATCACGGTATCGGGATAGAGAATATAAAGAAACGCTTGCATCTGCTTTATGGAAACAATTATACGTTTACCCTTACGGAAGATGCATCCTCGTATCATGTTTTACTTATCATACCTCCACTATCATGAAATGTCTGATTATCGACGATGAGCCTTTGGCTCTTGCTCAACTGGAAGGATACATCGACCGTATTCCTTTTCTTACCCGAACGGCTTCCTGCCAGAATGCTATCCAGGCTTCGGAAGTACTGGCGCATTCACAGGTAGATCTTATTTTTGCCGATATCAATATGCCCGATATGAATGGAGTGGACTTTATACGTTCGCTGGTTCATCCGCCTATGGTGATTTTTACTACGGCTTATACCGAATATGCCATCGGAGGTTTCCGCCTCAATGCCATCGACTATCTGACCAAACCGTTCGGATTTGCCGAGTGTCTGAAAGCAGCCGAAAAGGCACGCAAAATCTATGAGATGAACCATAACTCGCCTAAAGAAGAAGAGGAAGGGCAAACTTTATTCGTGAAAAGCGAATACAAGATGGTGCGCATAGAGAAAGAAAAAATTCTGTATATAGAAGGAATGAGCGAGTATGTATGTATCTATCTGGAAGACCGCCCCAAACCGGTCATCACTCTGAACAGCTTACACAAACTTTCTTCATTGCTGCCCTCGCATTTCATGAGGGTACACCGGTCGTACATCGTAAATCTGAAAAAGATAAGGGAGATTTCACGCTTCCGCATTTTGTTCGGCAAAGACGTGTATATACCGATAAGCGAAAACTACAGGGAGCAGTTTATGGAGTATATCCATAGTCAAGGTTTACTCTGACGGCTAAATGCTTTTTCTCGGGAAATGCGTATCTTTGCCATACCGAAACCATTTATAACGCTTTATGGAAAAAGAACACGAAACGCATACCTGTGTAGATTGTGGTACACAGAATTGTAAATATAAAGACCGTACGTATCCGGATTTCTGCCTTACCACAAACCTGAAGGAGGAAGACCGCCAATGGGCTCTGGAGCGCTACGAGGAGGGAGATAACCGGCGCATCATGATAGCGAGTGCCGAAGTGGAATACGAAGGATATTGCCAATGGACGCGCGTGCAGGAGATCATGGAGTTTGCCCGCAAAATAGGTGCCCGCCGTATCGGAATTGCCAATTGCATCGGCCTGATAAACGAGGCGCGTATCTTTGCACGGATTCTGAGAGCAAACGGCTTTGAGGCGTACTCGGTGATATGCAAAGTGGCCGGACAAGCCAAATCGTCGGTAGGAATTCCTGCCCGGTGTGAAGAGATTGGAGCCGCCATGTGCAATCCTATCCTCCAGGCACGTCTGCTCAACGAAGCGAAGACGGATTTGAATGTAGTCATCGGTCTGTGTGTAGGCCACGATAGCTTGTTTTACAAGTACTCCGATGCATATGTCACCACACTGGTCACCAAAGACCGGGTAACGGGAAACAATCCCGTGGCGGCGCTATATACGGCTCAATCGTATTACCGGAAGAAGTTCTTCGAAGAGAAAAAGGAAAGCAAAGAATAAAAGAGGGATTCTTTCTCCTTAAAACCTACTTTTACGGACTTCTATCCTATGTAGTATAAAAAGTTCCGTCCCGGACATCTTCTCAAGAGGTATAACGGGGCGGAATTTTTTTATTATAGATAATCATCGATGAGAAACCTCCTCTTTGTCTTTTCCCGCACAAACGGAGGAAATTTATTTCAACGCACGTCCGTCGGAAAAAGCCTTTCCTACTTTCTCACCCATTGCCCGATAGTCGTGACGGATGGGATCGTACAGAATAGGATTGAGCTTTGCCACATCAATCTTTCCGTCCTCGCCCAGGATATGCTCGTCGGCCGAGATGTTCACGATACGTCCTACCAGATAGCAGGTTTCCGCATCGTACGATACCAGCTCACACTCCAGTGTCATAGGCAATTCTTCGATAACCGGAGCATGGACAAACTCCGACTTCACTACATGAAAGCCCGCCTTTGCCAATTTATCCGGCTCGTCGTTACCCGATACGATACCCACATAGTCGCATGCCACATGCTGCTCTACGGTGCCCATACTCACGGTAAATGCTTTTGTAGAGAGAATATTCTGTGTGGTTTTATGCTCTTCGGCCAGGCAGATTCCTACCATATTGTCTGTATGAATTCCTCCCCATGCCGCGTTCATGGCATTGGGTTTTCCTTCTGCATCGTATGCCGCTACGATAAATACCGGCATCGGATACAGCCATGTTTTTGTTCCAAAATTCTTTCTCATATTCTTTATCTTTATCGAATGAACGGGTTTATTTGTTTTTCTCAGAAGTCTGGTCTACAAAGATGAGCTTCGAGGTATCGTATCCCCGGCGCGCTATCTTGTCTGTCCACTCACGAAGCACCGCTTCGGGCATCACCGGCTCACGGCTCATCAGCCACAAGTAATCGTCGCTACTGCTTCCTACCAGCACATAGCGGTAATCTTCGTCTATGTCGAGTACATAATAGTCGGCATAAAACCATAGAAAGAACGATACCTTGAGTTTGCCCGGCTCGGAAGGATCGGGCAGTTTCCCACGTCCTTTGGCCTGCTTTCGTTCTCCGTTTTTCAGCCCTTCGTTCAACACCTGTATCTTTCCGTCATCAAGCAGGGTATATGTAGCGGTAACGTGTGTCATTCCCCGCTCAAACCGATGGTCGTAACGTGCAATCTCATACCACGTTCCCATGAAACGCTCCAAGTCTAACGACGATACTACACGATGGTCTGCCTTTCCGGTTTCGGCTTCGCTCCAGCAAGCCCCCAAACTTATACACATGCACAAGAACATCAATAACTTTTTCATCGCATTTCCTCCTTATTTAGGCCCTTCTATTGCAATCTTAATCACTCCATCCAGCCGGTTCTCAAAGATACGGTATGCCTCTTCTATTTTCCCGAGCGGAAAACGGTGAGTGATGAGAGGAGTCGTATCAATCTCTCCTCCGGCTATGAGACGAAGTATCTCGTCGCAATCGCATCCGTCTACCCCACCGGTCTTGAACGTCAGGTTCTTGCCATACATCTCCGGCAAAGGAAGTATCTGAGGGGCATCATAAAGTGCTACCACGGTAACAATGGCATTGGGACGGGCACACTCCCAGGCCAGACGGAAGGTATCATCGGTTCCGGCAACTTCCATCACCACATCGGCTCCACCATGGGCACTATACGCCAGTACCGCTTCTTTGCATTCGCCGGGATGTACCACCCATACATCGGGATAATGCTCGCGCACGAAGCGGGCACGTTCTTCTGATTTTTCGCATACGATGATGTGGCGCGGATGCTTCCATCTCACACACAAAAGGGTACAGATACCCGTAGGACCAGCTCCAATAATCAGCACCGTATCGTCGGGGGTGATTTCCGAAATACGGGTTGCCCAGAAGCCTGTAGCCAGAATATCGCCTACGAACAAAGCCTGCTCGTCGGTCACACCATCAGGAATACGGCTCAGCCCCTGATTGGCATGAGGAACCCGCACGTATTCGGCCTGTCCTCCGTCGATACGGCATCCCAACGCCCATCCTCCGTCGGGGTCTTCACAATTGTTGACATAGCCGTGCCGGCAAAAGAAACACTCTCCGCAAAACGTCTCTACGTTGACCGCTACCCGGTCGCCCGGTTTTACCAAAGTGACTTCCTCGCCTACCTGCTCTACCACTCCCACCATTTCATGGCCTACGGTAATACCGGGTACAGCCCGGGGTACGCTACCGTGCTTGATGTGCAAATCGCTGGTACAAATACTGCTCAGCGTGACGCGCACCAGTGCATCGTGTGGGGTTTCTATACAAGGAACCGGTTTCTCACGCAACTCGAAACGGCCTTTTTCTACATAAGTATACGCTAACATAAGCTATTTCTGTTTTTCAAGATTCTGCCTTCTATCCTCATAGGCATCCTCCCACAAAGATAAAAGATTCCCCGATTCGGCCGATAAAAATTACCTGATATTTTACCTTTCTTCCTTCTATTCCGCGAAGAGCCGACACTCTTTCTACAATCTGCTGAGAAAGTCTCCGCCATCGGAAGAAATCTATATCCGACATCGTCGTACGTAAATACGACGTCGACGTTTAGAGAGCCGGCGACGTGGGCCATACAGACTACGACGACGATTGTAGTATCGTGTTAGAGCCGGATTCCCATGAAATACTATCTTTGCAAAAGAAATAATATTCAAACAGACATGAACCATTCCGACCTTCTGAAAAGACTAAGCGAAAGAATATACGAAAACGATATCCGGGAAATAATATCCCTGCTCTCGCTCCAGGAAAACGAGAGTGGAATACATGCGCTATACACATGGGTCTATCATACCGACCTCCGTGTATCGACCAATGCCGCATGGATACTCACCCATCTTGATGCCTGCCATACCCCATGGCTTTACTCCAGACAAAAGGAACTGATAGAGGAAGCCATGCAGACTACAAATACCGGAAAACACCGTTTGATACTAACAATTCTGCTCGAACAACCTTTTGATAAAGAGGAGATAAACGGCACTTTCCTCGAGTTTTGCTTGAAGCATATGATTTCGGTACAAGAATCTACCGGAGTAAAAGCACTCTGCATGAAACTGGCCTATAAGCAATGCGTTCACTTTCCGGAATTGCTGGAGGAACTACGCATGCATCTAGAGGTCATGGAACCGGATCTTTTGTCGCCCGGCTTAAAGGTGGCAAGAAAAAAAATACTGAACCACATCAGCCGGAGCGCCAGGCACTCCTGACCGAATGGTTCAGTATCGTTCTATCGGGTAAACAATCCATCAGAAGAGCCTGTCCGGATTCTTCTCTGCCTGCCATTGTTCTATCGACATGCTATAAAGCCATGAAGTCTTCTCTTCCTTACGCTCTACAAAGTACACAAACGAGATATCGTTTTCTACGATATGAATGTTGTCGTTCGGTGTTACCACCAGAAGCTGGAGATGAAGCTGCTTGCATAAGTTTATCAGATAGCGTGCCTTGTCTTCGTCCTGCGCCTTGAAAGCCTCATCGATGGCAATAAAGCGGAAGGAATTTTCCTGCATTCCACTTTTGGTAAGCCCGAACTGATAAGCGATGGCAGAACCCAATATGGTATAGGTGAGCTGTGCCTTCTCTCCTCCCGAGAGGTGCCCCATGTTTTCGTAAGTAGTTTCCTTGAGCTTGGTTTCACGGTTGAACTCCTCTGCCTTGTACGAGAACCAGGAACGGACATCCATCACCCTCTTGCGCCAATCCTCGTCTTCCAAACGCGACATCAAGGGTTCTATATGGTCGCGGAAATGAATCTTCCGTCCGTCTACCGTAGCATTCATCTGCTGGATATTGGGCATAGCCTCATCCATAAGCTTACGGAACTCGCGCGCCTCCTCGTGAGCCCGACTTTGTGCCACAAGCTGGATATAAGTGACCGGACGCGAACGGTAATCAATGCCCTGCAACGATTCGTTGAGCATCTTGATATTCTCGTCGATGGCATCTTTCCAGTGCATGAAAAACATACGGAACTCGCCCACCTTGTCTATCAGTGTCTTTTGCAGGTAGTTGTCGAATTGCTTTTCGTACTTGGGCAAGTTCTCCTTCTGAAGACGTGCCAGCAAGTGCCGGTATTCCTCTATCAGCTCGATGTGTTCGGCTTCGGGCAAAGCGTCTACATCCGAGCGCCAGTCCTTGAACTTCTCCGTAATGTACTCCGACGGATACTTGAAGGTGCGTATGTGGTTCTTAGCCTCATCTTCGAACTCCCGTTTTCCGTTGGCCAGCTTCCCTCTCTCGCGGTCGTTGCGGTTCATGAACGAGGTATACTCCTGCTTCAGCTTTTCGTAGGTACAATCCTTCAGGTCTTTGTAAGCCTGTTCGAAGTCGGTAAGCATCATCGAGCGGAGCGAAGCAATGCGCTTCTGTGCCTCCTCCATATCGGTCTGAGTCTCCTCTATCTTCCGTTCTACACCGAAAATCTGCTTCAGTTTATGGGCAATATCTTCCTTGGATATCTTCTGGAGCGCATTTTTCACCTCTTCCAATTGCTTCTGTAAAGCCTGGATGGTGTTGTTGTTCTGTTCCAGTTCGGTCTTGTTTGCTTGTTTCTCCTGAAGACGAAGCGCATACTCTTTCCAGTCGAACGCATCGTAGTCGGCAAAAGCGTCGACCAGCTTCTTGCTCAAATCGTAGATATATTGCACTTTCTGACGCTCGGCACCGATGGTATTTATCTGCGAAAGGAGTTCGATGTCTTTCTCCTGGAGTTTTTTCACCTCGTGCTGAAGAAGAGCAATCTTCTCCTGATTGTCCCAGCCCAGAATGTAATTCTCCTTACGGGCAACGTGTGCACGGTCGTCTTTCTCGTGTCTCTCGTGCGAGAACTTCACCAGTCCTTCGCGCGTCACCGCCTTCTCGGTATAGCGTTCGAATTCCTCCAACGAGCCTACGCAGGAATAATTATACTTTTCGAAGATGGTATCACGAATCCAGTCTTCGTACACGGAGTCGGAACGTATTTCTATCTTGTCTAAAACCCGGTTTTCTGTGTCCGCAAACGTATCGATACCCGCCAGCGAATTATACGTACGATAGCGGTAATACGTGATACGTCCGTTCAGATTGGTTTCATTGATAAACTGGTTCACCTGATGGTAGTATTCTTCGGGAACGAGCAGATGCAAGGCAAAATGATGAAGAATTTTTTCGATGGCACCTTCCCATTCCAGATGGTCTTCGGATACCCGAATCAACTCGCCGATGAAAGGAATTTCCTTTTTGGTAGCTCCCGTATGCGCCAGAATCAGGTCGCGTATTTCCGATTCGCGCACAGGAATGTTGTTCTTGTTCTTCTTCAAAGCCTCGATGGTAGCCAGATGGCTTTCTATCTCTGCTCCGATGGCATTGCGTTCGTTTTCCAGCGACACGGCCTCGCGGATATGGTTTTCTATCTCGCCGGATAGTTGTTCAAGACGTTTTTCCGTCTCCTCACGTTGCTTCCGGAACGTATCTTTCTCGGGGTTGGCCACGAGCGACAATTGGGAAGCCACCTCGTTGTACTCGTCCATCTTGCGCATACGTTCGTCGCGAAGTTCTCCCAGGTGAAGAATTTCCTGCTCCATCTCCTTTACTTTGCGTCCCACCTCGTCGTTTTCAATGGAAAGAGCCAGCGTACGTTCTTCCGCTTTCAGACGCTCTTCCTCCTGACGGAGCTTATCCTCTTCTTTTTGCAAGAGTTTCTTTTCCTTCTGAGCCTGGTCGATACGCGCTTCACCCAGTTCGATGGTTTTCCGCGCAAACCAGTATTCAGCCGTTTCCCGGTCTACTCCAAGTTGCTTGATACGGTCTGTAGCCTCCTGTATCTTTCCCGCCAGCTCGGCAATAGGGGTAAGCATGGCAATCTGCTCGCGCGCCTTCTCGATGTTGGTCTTGGCATCCATGAGCGTCTTGAAGCTATCTTTCAGCATGATGTATTGCGACTCGGCATTCTGCTCTTCGAGCATATTGGTACGGATAAAGTCATCCAGGTCGTCGAGTACCTTTACACCCACAATCTGGTTGAACAATCCCAGCGCCTTGACGGAGCGCATTCCGAAAAGCTGAGTCATGCGTTCGGCATAGCCCACCGGTCCTTCGAAAAACTCCACCATATTCCGGCTTCCCTTGTATGCACTCTCCAAACGGCGACGCCATACTCCCTTGCCGTCGAAAGGCTGGAAGTCGCGCTTAATCTCAAGTGCACAATGTGCCAGTCCGAACGTACGGCGCAATTCTCCACCGGAAAACCATCGTACCTGGAAAATCGTCACTACACGCTGCTCCGTATTGGTAAACGTAGCAAGCAGCACGGAGTAAGCCGACTGGTCGCGCAGGGCCTGTGTAGTGGCACCCTTCTCTCCCTCGCGCTGGATGTTTCCATAATGCCCCAGCACGTAGGTTTCCTCCGTACGGTTTCCTTTCTTCTCTACCCCCGACGACTGGTTGTAAAAACGGTCTTTCTTGGCCGGCACCATGAGGGTGAGCAAGGCATCGATAATGGTACTCTTTCCCGAAGCGTTGGCTCCGGTAAGCAGGGCATTGTTTCCCTGGGGTTCCATGCGGAAAATCTTCTCGTGAAAGGTTCCCCAGTTGTATATCTCCATATATTGCAAACGGAATCCCGATGCATCGGAACCGGTACTAAACAGACTCAACATATTCCTGAAGTTTATTCTTAAAATCCTGTAGTTTATCCAATGTTACTTTCTCCTTGATAATGCGGTGTATCTGATACGTATCTACATTATCGCGCTTGATGACCTTGAGATAGCCCAAACTCACGATACGGTTGATGTACGAATCGATTTCGTTGAGCAACTTTACACGGTTGAAGCGTTCGGGAAGGAACATTTCGATGCGTTCCTTCAGCTCGTCGGCACTCACAAACCGCTCTGTAGCGTAAAGCTCGTCGATGTTGCTATCGAACTCCTCCAGCATCTGACGCAGGATAATGAGAATCACCGATACTTCGAAGCCCAGCTGCTGGCGGGCAATGAGTCCGATGGTCTTTCCCTCATCGTCTACTATCTGCTTGATATAAGCAAAACCTTCGTCGCGCTTGATGATGAGTTCCAGCCCGATGTGCGACAGGTATTTCTGAATCTCCGTCTGATAGTTCAGGATATTCTCCCACAAAGCCTTATCGGTACACTCCACCGGTCCTTTCAGCAATCGTACCACCACGCGGCCGTAGGGAGCTATAATTGTATCTAAGTTCATCGTAATATAATAATTTCGGGTATGACAATTGATTTCTGTTGTTCCGCATTGAAAAGGATGGTCTGCGTACGCTCCGGATGAATATGATGACGGAACTTCCGTACCACACTGATGTATCCGAAGAGTTCGGACAAGCCTTTCTCCAGTCCTCCGTTTTCTTCGATTACCTCCGGCAGGGAGATTTGCTTACGGCGCTTCAGTGCACCAGCAATCCTCAACCGGAACACCTCGCGGTCTATCGTACGGTTTGCAAACAGGCTTTCGGCATGTTGTGCTTCGGCTATATCTCCTTCGGCTACCTCCAACACCTTGTCGTAGGTTATCTCCACAGCTTTTTCCAGAGTAAGTTTTCGTTCGATAGGAAGTGCAATCTCCGGCTCGGTCTCCAGTTCGATGGAAATATCCGGCCTTATGTTCTTTGCGGCCAGTTGCAACAAGAGTGCCTGAATATCCTGAGTCACTCTTTGGGAAGCCATAATCTGCGATTTTCCACTCTCACAAATAATACGGCTCAGTTTTTCGGCCATCTTGTCGTTGGCCTGATACACCTTCTTCCCGCTATTGTACAGGTATCCCTTCATATTGCGCAGGAACAAGTCTTCCTGACGGATTTGTTTCGAATCAATCGAACTGTACAAATCGTTTACCATCTCATCCCACTTCTCCTGTAAGGAAGGTGTCATAAGAAATTCCCAAAAGGCATAGAAACTCTTTCCTTGCGAACTATGCTGGAGATTCTCGAGTGCATCGAAGGTAAATCCAAGAATCTCTCCTTTCGACACATCTCCTTCGGCATGTTTCTGATAAATGGATTTGGTAATGGCCTTGAAGTTATCTTCCACCTCCTTAAAGTCGGACAACAACTCCTTTGCCGTCTGGGTAATGTAGCGGAAACGGGGCAAAACCTGATACTCTTCGTACACCACGGCACTCTCTCCGGCCTGGATACTCTGAATCTGATGTTCGATTTCCATCTTCTTCTGTTCCAGCATACGGATTCGTTCCGAAGCATCTTCGTTGGTAAATTCCACCAGTTCCTTGATCTGCCCGAAGAGGTTCATGAATTTCGACTCTGTACCTACAAACTCTTCCCGCTTCAGACTGATAAGCCAGTCGATGGCTTTGCTGGTATACGAGGACAGTTCATAGAACACTTCTCCACTCTCCTCCTGATAATTGCGAAGAAAACCTTTGTCGGTCCATCGCTGGATATATTTGTATGCTTTTTCCTCATACGAATCGAATACGGAAATATCGTTTTCTTCGTCGTTCTCCAGATTGGCCGAAGTAAGATAGTCTACCAGATTGCGGCGTAACACCTCGTAAGACACCGGCTCGCGGTGACGATAGAAAGTCTTGTAAAGAAATAAAACTATAATCTCCCTGTTTCTTTGCTTGAGAAGCTCCACACTTGGAGAGTTATTCAATATATCGGATAATAAATTTTCTTCTGACACCATACATTTGTTCAAAATGGGGCGTGAAATTAGTGATTTTTTTCATTATGGACAAGCAGAACAGAAGGAAACAAAAACAAAAGCGCATGAAAACGAAAAAACCATATTCATACGCTTTTCTTAATTATAATCTCATTACAGGCTTACATTACAAAATGCTCTGGCGTACGCGCACAAGCCGTACAAGCAAATCTTCCAGCAAGTCCAGTTTAAGCATGTTTGCTCCATCGCTTTTTGCCACCGACGGATCTTCGTGTGTTTCCATAAAAAGCCCGTCTACGCCAACAGCTACTCCCGCCTTGGCTACGGTCTCGATGAGCTGAGGCATTCCACCGGTCACTCCCGAAGTCTGATTGGGCTGTTGCAAAGAATGAGTCACATCCAGTATTACAGGATGCCCGAAGCGTTGCATTTCCGGGATACCGCGATAGTCAACAATCAAGTCCTGATATCCGAAAGTCGTTCCACGTTCGGTAAGCATCACCTGTGGATTTCCGGCTTCTACAACTTTATCGGCCGCAAATCTCATGGCACCGGGCGAAAGGAACTGGCCTTTCTTGATATTTACAATCTTACCGGTCTTGGCAGCAGCTACCAGCAAATCGGTCTGACGGCACAAGAACGCCGGAATCTGAAGTACATCTACATACTCGGCAGCCATAGCAGCCTCATCTGCGGCATGAATATCGGTCACGACGGGAACACCGAATGTTTCGCGCACCTTAGCCAGTACCTTCAACGCTTTCTCATCACCAATACCGGTAAATGAGTCCAAACGCGAACGGTTAGCCTTACGGTATGAACCCTTGAATACATAAGGGATATTCAACTTATCCGTAATTTTTACAATACGTTCTGCAATGCGCAACGCCATATCTTCACCTTCTATCACACAGGGCCCTGCCAATAGAAAGAAATTCTCACTATTCTTTAAATCTGAAATTGTATGTATCATAATCTTAATTAGGAATTATCAATGTTAATGCTTCCGGAGCAATAGTTACATCGACCGGGAAATGACGGTCAAATACAATTCGCCCATCGATACTGATTTCTGCGTTCTGCGCACGTAATATTTTCACTTTTCGTGTCCGATAAGGCTTCACAATCTTATGATTCAGCAAACGCCCCTGCTGAAGCATCCACAAACCGGAAATCAGTTGTCTCAATTCCGGACGATATACCAAAGAGACATCCAGCCAACCATTGTAGGGTACTGCACTTGGAGTCAATCCATATCCTCTGCCACTTCCAATAGCAACAGCCATCAAACGTCCCCGTATGTGTTCTCCATTTACTTTCAAGTGCATACGGTACAATTTACGCTCGAAGGCCACCAAAAACAAAGAAGCCAGATAAGAAATCAAAGGTATTCCCCAAAAACGACGAGTTTCATTGGTAATACGTACAATACGTGCTCCCAAACCGATATATACCGCATTCAGGAAATAACGTGATACATGTTTCTCCCCGTCAAAAGAACAAAATACGCCTAAATCGACCTTACGCAAACGACGGTTAATCAATACATCTACCGCTCCTTTGTAATCATCCGAATCAAGTCCCCAATACTTAGCAAAATCATTCCCTATTCCATTGGGGATGATTCCAAGTGCTATCTGATGCTTATCTGCAGCATCCGACAACATGATACCGTTGACTGCATCGTTCAATGCACCGTCACCACCTACGATGACAATCGTCTGATAACCGTTATTTGCCAGTGTACGGGCCAGTCTTTCCACCGAACCAAACCCTTCAGACTGTACATAATCAAACTGCACATTTTTGCTTTCCATATAGGCACGAATGTCTCTCCAGCGCTTTTGCGCTTTTCTGCTTCCTGCTTTCGGATTATATATCACTCCCCAACGGGTTGGTTCTACTGCCATATTCTATTTGTTTTAATGAGTTGCAACTAACGATAATATCTTATTTACCTTTTCCTCCATGGGCAAGGTTGCATCAATCCAATGAATGGTGAACCCTCTTCGCTCCATCCCCCGAAACCACGTCATCTGCCGCTTGGCAAACTGATGAATCGCAATCTCAAGTTGATGATACATTTCCTCATAAGTCAATTCACCGGTCACGTAAAGAGTCAGATATTTATACTCCAAACCATAATAAATCAGGTCTTCAGGAGCAATGCCACTTTCCAGTAAAGCCCGCACTTCTTCTATCATTCCCTCATCAAGCCTTTGCTTCAAACGTCTGGAAATCTTTTCACGACGCAGTTCACGGTCAATATCCACTCCGATAATAAGGCTATGAATTTCAGGAAAAGCTCGCTCTTCCACATTCTGATGAAGATAATACTCTTCTATTTCAATAGCCCGAATAGCTCTCTTTACAGTATCTACATCTGTAGAATTATGTAACTTCTTGTAAGTAGCCAATATATCTGTCAACTCTTTCAACGATTTATCGGCCAGTTTTGTTCGGAGTTCGGGATTTTCCGGTACAGGAAGTAACTTGTATCCTTTCAGCACAGACTCAATGTACATCCCGGTACCTCCACACAATATAGGCAACAAGCCCCGTTTCCGCATATCTTCATAAGCAGAAAGGAAATCACGCTGAAATTCGAATACATTATATTTATATCCAGGTTCGGCTATGTCAATAAGATGATAAGGAACCGGATGCCCGCCTACTACATAGTCGGCAAGATCCTTTCCCGTTCCCAAATCCATACGCCGATAAATCTGACGACTATCTCCGCTTATAATTTCCGTACCCATACGGGCAGCCAGAGAAGCCGCCAATGGTGTCTTTCCAGAGGCTGTGGGACCAAGTATCGTGATTAAATCGTAATTCATATTTCTTTTTAAATATTCAATGGACAAAGATAACTTTTTTCTGCACATGCATCACAGATATGCGCAAAAAACTCACTTTTGCATTGAAACAAAAGCTTTCTTCCTACCTCACGTTACAAAAGACGAAAGACCTTTAAAAATTTGCAAACCACAACACATCCTCAATCTATTTTCGTACTTTTGTTTAAAAATGATAACAAGACATGGCAATACACATTATAAATAAGACGAAACGTTACTGGAACATTACATTTTGTTGCATTGGGTCTGTATTGCCTACCACTTTACAAGCACAACAGAAAGAAGAAGAGCTCAAGCTCAATATGGATGCGGTGAAAATGATTCAGTTCAATTTCAACCGTGGTACTCAAGAGGTGATAGAACAACCCATTGATGCTCCTCTTGAAAAAAAATGGATGAAGTTCCGTAGTGATTTATCTATGCCACGAAGCTTAACCGACACGACTAAGGTGAAAAAGATAGAATATTACGTACGGCCTGAGCCTTATACAATATGGGTTCGTTTTGGAGAAAACCCCGTTTACGACGTAATACCAAGCCTTAGAAAACAATGGAAAATTCATTGGACACTGAATCCCTTTAAAAATTATCAAGAAGAATATGGGAAAAGCATTAAACCTGGAACCGGGGAAATGTATAGTAGCATCAATACTCCCGCAGGACCGTCGGTTGCGGTTGTCTTCGATGCCGATAAGTTATTATATGAATCGCTGACTAAACGAGGTCGTGCCATCAGACACAACCGTAAGCATGCCAATGCCTGGAAAACTTACAAGGAATACCAGCCTACTGTTGCCGATAGTGCCAAGTTTCCTCATTTTATACCTTTTCTTCCTATATACCAGACACAGGCAGACAGCTTGTCTACAACTCAACAGGCACAAAAAAATGTAACACCGAACTCACAAAAGCTGCGTACACAGCCAGAAGAAGGGGAATCACGTTTCTCTACCTATATCAAACAACGAATGGCAGAAGATTCTATTCGCCGACAAGAGTTTTTGCGGAAAGACAAGATTAAACACAATGCCTACGAAACAGAAAAGCAAATCCGAAGATTAAAAGAACAACAAGACTGAAGATATACGCAACATTTTATATTTCCAATAAAGCTGACAGGAAGTCTCCAAACGACATTATTGCAATCATTACAAATTAATAATATACTTATTTTTAGGTATTGTAAAAATTAACCTAAATTCGTATCTTTGCCACGGTTTTAAAAGTTGAACCATAAAACACATTAATTTATTTACTATGGCAATGAATTTTAAAGAAGGTCGTTGGAACCATGAAATCAATGTAACAGATTTCGTAAAGACAAACATCACCCCTTATGAAGGCGATGCCTCATTCTTGGTAGGTCCTACAGAACGTACAAAAGCAGTATGGAACAAATGTTTGGAAGCTTTGGCTGAAGAACGTGCTAACAACGGTGTACGCTCACTCGACCCATCGACAGTTTCAACCATTACATCATTCGCTGCCGGATATATTGATAAGGATAACGAGGTTATTGTCGGCTTGCAAACAGATGAAGTATTGCGCCGCGCTATCAAACCGTTCGGAGGTATTAAGGTTGTAGAAAAAGCATGTCGTGAAAACGGAGTGGAAGTAGATCCTAGAGTTAAAGATATCTTCACTCACTACCGCAAAACACATAATGATGGCGTTTTCGATGCATATACAGAAGAAATTCGTTCTTTCCGCTCTTTGGGATTCCTGACTGGTCTTCCAGACAATTATGCACGCGGACGTATCATCGGTGACTACCGCCGTCTGGCATTGTACGGTATCGATCGCCTGATCGAAGCAAAACAAGACGACTTGCGTCATTTGACTGGTCCTATGACAGACGAACGCATCCGTTTGCGTGAAGAAGTAGCAGAGCAAATCAAAGCTCTGAAAGAAATCAAGGTTATGGGTCAGCAGTATGGTCTTGATTTGAGCCGCCCTGCTTTGAACGCACAGGAAGCCGTTCAATGGGTATATATGGCTTATCTGGCTGCTGTAAAAGAACAGGATGGTGCTGCCATGTCTTTGGGTAATGTATCATCATTCCTTGATATTTATATTGAATACGATTTGGCTCACGGAAACATCGATGAAGCACATGCACAGGAATTAATCGACCAGTTTGTTATCAAACTGCGTATGGTTCGCCATCTGCGTATGCAAGCTTACACTGATATCTTTGCCGGTGACCCGACATGGGTAACCGAAGCTATCGGCGGACGCTTCAACGATGGACGTACAAAAGTTACCAAAACTTCATTCCGTTTCTTGCAGACACTGTACAACCTCGGTCCTTCTCCAGAACCAAACTTGACAGTTCTGTGGAGCCCTGAATTGCCGGAAGGTTTCAAGAACTTCTGTGCACAGGTATCTATCGACACCTCTTCTATCCAGTACGAAAACGACGAGTTGATGCGTGAAGTGCGTAACTCTGATGACTACGGTATCGCTTGTTGTGTATCTTACCAGGATATAGGTCGCCACATCCAGTTCTTCGGTGCACGTTGTAACTTGGCTAAAGCGTTGTTGCTGGCTATCAACGGTGGACGTTGCGAAAATACCGGTACACTGATGGTAAAAGACATCCCTGTATTGAGCGGCGATGTATTGAACTTTGAAGAGGTATTGGCTAACTACAAGAAGGTCTTGAAAGAAATGGCTCGTGTATACAACGAAGCGATGAATATCATCCACTATATGCACGACAAATATTATTACGAAAAAGCACAGATGGCATTTGTCGATACACACCATGCAATCAATCTGGCTTACGGTGTAGCAGGTATGTCTATTGCTGTAGACTCTCTGTCTGCAATCAAATATGCAAAAGTTACTGCAAAACGTAATGATATCGGCTTGACAGAAGGATTCGATATCGAAGGTGAATTCCCATGCTTCGGTAATGATGACGACCGCGTAGACCACTTGGCTGTAGATTTGATCTACTATTTCGACGAAGAATTGAAGAAATTACCTATCTACAAGAACGCAAAACCGACTCTTTCTATCCTGACTATTACTTCTAACGTAATGTATGGTAAGAAGACAGGTGCTACTCCAGACGGTCGTGCCAAAGGTGTAGCTTTTGCTCCGGGTGCAAACCCTATGCACGGACGCGATAAGAATGGAGCTATTGCCTCTTTGAGTTCAGTTGCAAAATTGCGCTACCGCGACTCTCAGGACGGTATCAGTAATACATTCTCTATTGTTCCTAAATCATTGGGCGTAGATATGGAAAACCGTATCGAAAACCTGGTAACAATGATGGATGGTTATTTTGTAAAGGGTGCACACCACTTGAATGTAAACGTATTGAACCGCGAAATGCTGGAAGATGCAATGGAACATCCTGAAAAATATCCACAGCTTACTATCCGTGTATCCGGTTACGCTGTAAACTTTATCAAGTTGAGCCGTGAACACCAGTTGGAAGTAATTTCACGTAGTTTCCACGAACGCATGTAATAGAAAGCTGATTTTATAACTTACATAAGAAATGTCATTTCAGGTAAACCAGTATTCTATGGAACAATACGAATACGTATATGGATACTACTGCCTGAAATGACATTTTTATTTAGAAACCAATTCAGATGATTAGAGTACATTCTTATGAATCATTAGGCACATACGACGGTCCGGGCATTCGTCTGGTAGTTTTCTTACAAGGATGTAATTTCCGTTGCTTGTATTGTGCCAATCCCGATACAATCGATGCCAAAGGAGAAAGCAAAGAAACGGCACTAGAAGATATTCTGAAAATGGCCATCAGCCAAAAGCCTTTCTTCGGGAAAAAAGGAGGAATTACCTTTAGCGGAGGAGAACCTACTTTTCAGGCAAAAGCTCTTATTCCTCTATTCCGTATGCTGAAAGAAGCCGGTATACATATTTGTGTAGACACTAATGGAGGAATCTGGAACGAAGATGTAAAAGAATTGCTTTCATTGGCTGACCTTGTATTACTGGATATCAAAGAATTTAACGACACTCGTCATAAAATTCTGACCGAAAGAAGTAATGCACAGACATTAAAAACCGCTGCATGGCTGGAAGAAAACCAAAAGCCTTTCTGGTTACGCTATGTACTGGTACCAGGATACAGTTTCTTCCGTGAAGATATAGAAGCCTTGGGAGATCACTTTAAAGACTACCAAAGCATACAGCGAATAGAGATTCTTCCATACCATACTTTAGGAGTACATAAATATGAAGCCATGAATATGGAATATAAACTGAAAAATGTCAAACAAAATACTCCTGAACAGCTGGAAGAAGCCAAGGCTTTATTCGAAAAATATTTCAAGACTGTATATGTAAACTAATCCGCATCTTTAAAATCAGGATTAGTTTCATAGTAAACAAAAAAGTGTATCCAGCAAGAACATCCCTGCTGAATACACTTTCTTTTATATTAAGCACAAGTCAATATTATCTCATGGCTTTGAGTACTATCAGGTTACCTTTTATTATATTATCAGAACCGTTACATCCTTGGCACCATGAGCACCAAAGACCAAAGCCTGCTCAATATCTGCAGTTTTCGACGGTCCGGAAATAAACACTCCAAATCCGTACTTTCCTGTATCAATACGTTTATAAGCTTCGTGCATGTTATTTACCAAATCCGTACGATGAAGCAGAATAACCAATGCTTCCGATATAAAATAAACGGCACGCTGTTCTACATCCTGCTGTATCCATACCGCTCCATTCTCACACACTCCTACTTTACCATCTACAATCGCTAAATCCGTTCCATCTAAATCACCAGATTTTTCGACTTCGTCCGGATGAAAAGTAGCACATGTCACTGGGAACACTCTATCCCCCCTATGTACCTCCTTTACTACAGAAGCTATACGTTTGGCATTGGGATACAGAGTCCGAATGACCTGATTCAAATCTTCTTCTTCCTTCAACAGTACAGCATGTCCGCCTACTTGCTCCATTACCCTGCAAAACTGTTCCACCGGCTGATCAAAAGTCAACGCATGCTGTTCCAATTCAGACAAATCCGGTTTTTCATACCGTACACGTGTATTACGACGTATACTTTGCAATATATCTTCTCTACTGCTCATGTCATTTCACTTTATTGTTTTTCCACATCTCGTTGAAGCTCTCTTTTGCGAATGTCGGCATATCATGCTCCTTGCCCCAGTCATTTAAACTATTATAAACAAACCAATGCGGGAGTTTATTAAGCACAGAGGCATTCTTTACAGCCAAGTTGAATAAACCAGGCCGTTCCATCAAAAACTTCATTCCACCAGACATCATTTTTTTAGAAGAGCTGGCAACTCCCAACGAATCCAGTTTCTGGCGCCAGCGATAAATCTGGTCAGCAAGATCCACTTTAGCGGGACATACGTTCTGACAAGAATGGCATAATGAACAAGCCGATACATTATCAGAATAATGCAACGGAGCTTTCAGCATACCCAAGTTAATTCCAATAGGTCCAGGAATGAAATACGTATAAGAATACCCTCCCGAGCGACGATACACAGGACACGTATTCATACAAGCCCCACAGCGCAGACAATTCAGCGTTTTAACATGATCCGGTTCAGCAAGAATACGGCTTCTGCCATTATCTACAATAATTATATGAAGTTCGCCACCAGGACGCGGTTTCCGATAATGAGAAGTATAAGTAGTAATAGGCTGTCCGGTTCCCGAGCGGGCCAACAAACGGGTAAAGACTCCCAATGCCTCACGGTCGGGTACAATCTTCTCCAAACCGAAAGCTGTAATCTGCAATTTAGGCTGCGAAGTACCCATATCAGCATTACCCTCATTGGTGCATACCACACACTCTCCTGTAGAAGCAACCGCAAAGTTAGCTCCCGTCATAGCCGCTTCGGCCTCTATAAATTTATGTCGCAAATTCTTACGAGCAGCATGAGTCAGATAAGTTTGATCATTATTTCCGGGTTCAGTACCCATCTCCTTCACAAACAGCTCTCCGATTTCTTCTTTCTTTACATGAATAGCCGGCAATACGATATGACTGGGACGCTTATGCATCAATTGCAAAATGCGTTCGCCCAAATCACTTTCCACCACTTCTACGCCTTTTTCCTCCAGATATTCATTCAGCCCGCACTCTTCTGCCAGCATCGATTTACTCTTGATAAAATGCTTAACCTGATGCCCTTGCAGAATATTATACACAATAGAACAATACTCTTCAGCATCTTTTGCCCAGTACACATGTGCTCCATTTGCCTGCGCATTCTTTTCAAACTCCTGCAAAAGCTGATCAAGGTGACTGTTGCTATACATTTTCAGTGCACAAGCCATATCGCGCAACTGTTCCCACTCGGGCACCTCTTTGCTTATTTTATCTCTTTTGGCACGAACCATCCACAACGTCTCATCGTGCCATGCAGCCATATCCTTGTTCTCAAGGAATCTTCCTGCTGCTTTCGAATGTTTCGTACTCATAGTCCTGCTGCTAAAATTTCTACCACATGAATCGTTTTGATGGGAAGTCCTTCTCTTGATATGATACCATTCTGATGCATCAGACATGAACTGTCGGCTCCTGCAATATATTCAGCTCCGGTCTTCATATGACGCATCACTTTATCTCGTCCCATCTGTCCGGAAACCGCATGCTCTTCTACCGCAAACATTCCTCCAAATCCGCAACACTCATCCGGACGTTCTGGTTCCACGATTTCAATATCATGTACCAGCGAAAGCAAATCACGCAACTTATTATAATAAGGAATGTTCAATTCACTGGGAGAAGACAGATGCATCAACCGGACTCCATGACAACTGTTCTGTATACTTACTTTATGAGGAAAAGAAGCAGGCAGGGAAGAAGGCCTGATTTTATCGTGAATAAACTCACAGATATCATAAATCTTACCTTCACTTGCACAACGATGTGGTTCTTTTGCGAGCAGTCTTCCGTAATTGTCACGGACAAAAACCACACAACTGGCAGAAGGTCCTACTATATAGTCATATTTCTCAAACAACTTATCAAAGCGCTTGGCAAGCTCTACCGATTCATCTTCAAATCCGGCATTTGCCATTGGTTGTCCGCAACAGGTTTGATCCAACGGATAATCAACGTCCACGTTCAGACTTTTCAGAAGCTTGTAGGATGCCACCCCTACCTGAGGGTACACGGCATTGATATAACAAGGAATAAATAATCCTACTTTCATATCTTACTTCATTTATTCAATTTTTCAGCAGCAAATGTAAAAGATATTATTGAATACAAAGAATAGTGTAACATCTTTTATTGGTTCAAATTTATTTTTTTATCGAAAGTATCCTCCCATTCTATCCATATCATTTTTCTTCCATACCGTCGTTTTACGATAGAAAAAGTTTCGGATAAAGATTATGCAGCCTTCATACCAAAGGCTATAAAACAGACTCATAAACAAGCTGATAAGAGAGTGGAACGAAAAGAAATTACTCCTTGTTACCGACCATCCCAGTCTACCACTCAAAAAAATCTATCAGAAAATGCTGTATTTTATAGGATATAAAAAACTTTCTCTCTATATTTGCCGACAAGAAACAACAAGCAAATAAACAATTATGAATAATAAGATGACAAATACATTCTTCTGGTGGCGCTACTTACAACTCACAAGGTCGTAAGGGCATCAGTCGTGTATATATACCATCTTCAGATATAGCAAAAACGGGCTGTCGTACTTTACGACAGCCCGTTTTGTTTTTATTCCCTTTTTCCTTTATCCGAAACAACAAAAAAAAAACAGATTAATATGAAAACTTATCAAGTAGACAACGAAGGCTTTTATGGAGAATTTGGTGGTGCATACATTCCAGAAATACTGCACCGGTGTGTAACCGAACTGAGAGAATCTTATCTGCAAGTACTGGAAAGCGAAAGCTTCCGCCAGGAGTTTTCTTCCCTATTGCGCGATTACGTAGGACGACCTTCACCTTTATACCTGTCCAGACGATTATCCGAAAAATATGGCTGTAAAATCTATCTGAAACGTGAAGATCTCAATCACACAGGAGCCCATAAAATAAACAATGCCATCGGCCAGGTGTTATTAGCAAAGAGAATGGGCAAGAAACGCATCATTGCCGAAACTGGTGCCGGACAACATGGAGTAGCAACAGCTACAGTCTGCGCCTTGCTGGGTATGGAATGTGTAGTCTATATGGGCAAAACCGATGTAGAACGCCAACACGTCAATGTAGAACGTATGAAAATGCTGGGAGCCAAAGTACATCCGGTCACTTCCGGTAACATGACCTTGAAAGATGCAACCAACGAAGCCATACGAGACTGGTGCTGTCATCCGGCCGATACATATTACGTAATTGGTTCTACCGTCGGACCACATCCCTACCCCGACATGGTAGCACGCCTGCAATCCGTCATCAGCGAAGAAATCAAAAAACAGCTTATGGAGCACGAGGGACGTGACTATCCCGACTACCTGATGGCTTGTGTAGGTGGAGGAAGCAATGCAGCTGGCACTATTTATCACTATTTAGACGATGAACGGGTAAAGATTGTATTGGCCGAAGCCGGAGGAAAAGGTATAGATACTCCTTTCTCAGCCGCAACCATCCATTTAGGACGCTTAGGAATTATCCACGGTTCCAAAACATTGGTCATGCAAGACGAAGACGGACAGATTATGGAACCCTACTCCATTTCTGCCGGACTGGATTATCCGGGCATTGGTCCGATGCATGCCAATCTGGCTGCACAACGTCGCGCTACCGTACTGGCTGTAAACGATGACGAAGCCATACGTGCAGCCTACGAACTGACTCGTCTCGAAGGAATTATTCCGGCACTCGAATCGGCACATGTATTGGGAGCCCTCCCCAAAATGTCCTTCAAGCCAACCGACATCGTAGTGCTCACCGTATCAGGACGCGGCGATAAAGATTTAAATACTTACTTAAACTATAACCTACAGTAATCAGCTTTATGAAACAATATACTTACATTACCAACCATAAAAGCTTATTGGGCGATTTGCATACCCCTGTAAGTACTTACCTGAAAGTACGCGACCTGTTTCCACAAAGTGTGCTGATGGAAAGTTCCGATTATCACGGTGTAGAAAACAACCGCTCGTTCATCGGTCTGAATCCCATCGCCAGCATCCGCATCAATCATGGAGTTGCCACCTTTGTCTTTCCCGATGGTCAACAAGAAGAACGGAACATCAGCGACGATTATCAGGTAGAACAAGCCATCCGTGAATTTATCTCCCATTTTCAGGTCGAAGGAGAATATGCCGGATACTGCGGTTTGTACGGTTACACCACATTCAATGCAGTACGCTATTTCGAAAAGATTCAGGTAAAAGACAGCACTGATGCCAAAAACGATGCACCGGAAATTCTTTACATCCTATACAAATACCTGATTGTATTCAATGACTATAAAAGCGAAATGGTCTTGATTGAGATGCTGGGAGAAGAAGAACCGGCACACCTCAGCGAAGTGGAAAAAGCCATCCACAACCGCAACTATACCACCTACGACTTCCGTGCCGTAGGTCCTGCTACCAGCACACTGACCGACGAAGAGCACAAGGCTAACATCCGGCAGGGCATTGCTCATTGCATGCGGGGAGATGTTTTCCAGATTGTATTATCACGCCGCTTTATCCAGCGATACGAAGGCGATGACTTCAAGCTCTACCGTGCATTACGCAGCATCAATCCGTCTCCATATCTTTTCTATTTCGACTTTGGCGGATTCCGCATTTTCGGTTCCTCTCCCGAAACGCACTGTAAGATAGAAGACGGAAAAGCAACCATAGACCCGATAGCAGGTACCACCCGGCGAAGCGGCGATAAAGAAACAGACAAGCAACTGACCAAGGCACTGTTGGCCGATCCAAAGGAAAATGCAGAACACGTCATGCTGGTAGATCTTGCCAGAAACGACCTCAGCCGCAACTGTCATAATGCACGGGTAGAATTCTATAAAGAACCGCAATACTACAGCCACGTCATCCATCTGGTAAGCAGAGTAAGTGGAGATATGGACGAAGACAGCAATCCCATCCGTACATTTATCGACACCTTCCCGGCTGGTACCCTGAGCGGTGCACCCAAGGTACGCGCCATGCAACTCATCAGCGAACTCGAGCCACACAGCCGGGGAGCTTATGGAGGATGCATCGGATTCATCGGACTGAACGGCACATTAAACCAAGCCATTACCATCCGTACATTTGTCAGCCGCAACAACGAACTCTGGTTCCAAGCCGGAGGCGGTATTGTAGCACAAAGCAACGAAGAAAACGAGTTACAGGAAGTAAACAACAAGCTAGGAGCTTTGAAAAAAGCCATCCAGCTGGCAGAACAACTTTAACCAATCACCGAACGATATGAAAATAGTAATTATAGACAACTACGATTCTTTTACCTACAATCTGAGTCATCTGGTCAAAGAGCTGGGTGCAGAAGTAACAGTATTACGAAACGACTGCTTTGCATTGGAAGACCTTGAAGCCTTCGACAAGATTCTGCTTTCCCCCGGACCAGGCATTCCTTCCGAAGCCGGTCTGCTGCTGGATGTCATCCGTACATATGCCGGGCGGAAACCCATTCTGGGAGTCTGCTTAGGAGAACAGGCCATCGGCGAAGTATTCGGAGGAAAACTCACCAATCTGAACGAAGTCTTCCACGGTATCCAAAGCCCGGTAAAAATTATAGCTTCAGACTATCTGTTCGAAGGCTTACCACAGGAAATTCCCGTAGGACGATACCACTCGTGGGTAGTAGACCGCGAAGGATTTCCCGAATCACTGGAAATCACAGCCATCAGTCAGGAAGGCTACATCATGGCACTACGCCACAAAGAACTGGATATCCACGGTATTCAGTTTCATCCCGAATCGGTACTCACCCCCGATGGAAAACAAATGATAAGCAACTGGATTCACCATTAATCGGACAGACGTATGAAAGAACTATTAAAACGCCTCTTCAACCACGAAGAGCTAAGCCGCGAAGAAGCCTGCCAGCTTTTGCAGGATATCACCGCCGGCCGCTACAACGAAATACAGATTGCCTCTCTGCTCACCGTCTTTCAGATGCGTGGCATTAAGGTAGAAGAACTGATAGGCTTCCGCAACGCCTTACTCAGCACCCGCATCCCAGTCGACCTCTCGGCATACCGTTCCATCGACATTGTAGGCACAGGAGGCGATGGTAAAAACACCTTTAATATTTCCACCTGCGCCTGCTTCATTGTAGCCGGAGCAGGATACCCAGTAGCCAAACATGGAAATTACGGAGCCACTTCCATCAGCGGAGCCAGCAACGTCATGGAGTGTTACGGCATCCGGTTCACCAACGAACAGGATAAACTCCTCCACTCCATGGAAAAATGCGGCATGGTCTATATGCATGCCCCCCTTTTCAATCCTGCCATGAAGACCGTCGCCCCTGTGCGCAAGGCCATGGAAGTCAGAACCCTGTTCAATCTGTTAGGCCCGCTGGTCAACCCCTGCTTGCCGGCTTATCAACTGCTGGGAGTAGCAGACCTCACCCAGATGAGGCTTTACACCAACACCTTACAAAGACTGAGCGTTGGCTTCGCAGTAGTCAACAACCTCGACGGATACGATGAAATCTCCCTGACCGATGAGTTTAAAGTCATGACCAACCGGTATGAAACCATCTACAAACCATCCGAATTGGGATTTGACATCGTTCGCCAGGAAGAACTGTTTGGAGGAAACACTCCTCAGGAAGCCGCCCGCATCTTCGACAATGTATTGCACAACTGTGCCACTAAGGCACAAACCGAGTGCGTACTGATTAACGCCTCCTTTGCCATACAGGCCATGGAACCACTAAAACCAATAGAAGAATGTGTAGCCATCGCCCGCGAGTCACTGCAAAGCGGAAAAGCATTACACACCTTAAAGAAATTTATCGAACTAAACAGCTAAACGTATGAAAGAAGACATCTTACAGACCATTATCGCCCATAAGCGCCGCGAGATAGAAGTCCAGGAACAAGCCGTATCACTCTCCGCACTAGAAGCATTGCTGGATACTCCCATGCCCGGCATCAGTATGAAACAGGCATTAAGACAATCCCCCTTCGGCATTATCGCCGAGTTCAAACGACGCTCTCCTTCCAAAGACTGGATACACAAAAATGCCCAGACCGAAGTAATAGCCCCTGCCTATCAGCAGGCCGGTGCTTCTGCCCTCTCGGTCCTCACCGACGAACCGTTCTTTGGCGGTAGCCTGAAAGACCTTCAATCCTGCCGTTCACTCGTACAGCTCCCCCTGCTGCGCAAGGACTTCATCATCAGCCCCTATCAGCTTTTTCAGGCCAAGCTAAAAGGAGCCGATGCCGTGCTGCTGATTGCAGCCTGCCTCACCACCAGTCAGTGCAAAGAACTGGCCCATCTGGCCCATGAGTTACAAATGGAAGTCCTGCTCGAGGTACACGAAGAAAGTGAGCTGGATCACCTCAATCCCCATATCGACATGGTAGGAGTAAACAACCGCCATCTGGGCACCTTCCACACAGACGTGAGCACTTCGTTTCAGTTGGCCAGGCTGTTACCCGAAGAACTTACCCGAGTATCAGAAAGCGGCCTTTCACAGCCCGAGACTGTAAAACAACTCCGCGAGGCCGGATTCCACGGTTTCCTCATGGGAGAAGCCTTTATGAAATCCCCCCGTCCGGGAGAAGCATTGTACAACTTCATTCAAGCACTACAAGTATGATAGTCAAAGTCTGTGGGATGCGCGACCCCGACAACATCCGCCAAACAGAAGCAGCCGGAGCAGACTGGATAGGATTCATTTGCTACCACAAGTCGCCGCGCTACGTTTCCCATACTCCGGCCTACCTCCCTCAAAAGGCCAAACGCGTCGGAGTATTTGTCAACGCCCCTTTCGATGAAATCATCCACCGGGCCAAAGAGCTGCAGTTAGATTACGTGCAGTTACACGGCAACGAATCACCCGCGCTTTGCCAGTCACTGCACAACGAAGGTTTGGGAATCATCAAAGTCTTCGCCGTTCATAGCCTGTCCGATTTTAAGCAGACCGAAGCCTATGAAAGCTGTTGCGATTACTACCTCTTCGACACCCCCTGTCCGCAGTATGGAGGTTCGGGAAAACAGTTCGACTGGAGTTTGTTGTCACACTATCAGGGAAGCATCCCTTTCCTACTGAGTGGCGGACTCCGACCGGGCAGTCTGGCAGCTCTCTCCCACTTCCGGCACTCCCAATGGGCCGGTATCGATCTGAACAGCGGTTTCGAAATTCAACCCGCCATGAAAGATACCACACTACTACAAAATTTTATTTCACAATTTAAACAGAATATACCATGAACCGTATCCATCAATTATTCAGCAACAAGAAGCAAGACATTCTGTCTATTTATTTCTGTGCAGGAACTCCCCGCCTGGAACAGACCACTGAAGTAATCCGCACACTGGCACAAAAAGGTATCGACATGATAGAAATCGGCATCCCTTTCAGCGACCCGATGGCCGACGGACCCGTTATACAGGCAGCAGCCACACAGGCCCTCCGCAACGGAATGACACTAAAAAAACTCTTCGCCCAGTTGGCCGACATACGCAGTGAAGTACAGATACCTCTCATTCTGATGGGCTACCTCAATCCCATCATGCAGTATGGCTTCGAAGCCTTTTGTCAAAGCTGCCAGACCTGTGGTATCGATGGGATGATTATCCCCGACCTGCCGTTTAAAGACTACCTGAACACCTATAAGCCCATAGCCGACCGCTATCAGCTGAAAGTAATCATGCTTATTACACCGGAAACAAGCGAAGAACGCATCCGCCTGATTGATGAACATACCGACGGCTTTATCTACATGGTTTCCTCGGCAGCTACCACCGGAGCACAGCAAGACTTCGATGCACAGAAACAAGCCTATTTCCAATCCATAGAAGCAATGAACCTGAGAAATCCCCGCATGATTGGTTTTGGCATATCCAACCGTCAGACCTACCGGGCAGCAGCAGCCCATGCAGCCGGATGCATCATCGGAAGCAAGTTTGTCACCCTGCTGGAAGAAGAACAGGGAAATGCAGCAAAAGCAGCCGACCGTCTAATGGAATGCCTGCAACAAGACTGACACAGCCTACTGCACACCCATCCCAATCTATCCCCCTAAAGCAGTTGTAGCCCGCGAATCACTTCGCAGGCTACAACTAACTAATAACTAACTTTTTACTTTGTGGTTTACGTAATTTTATGACTAACACTGCAAAGGTAGGAACTATTGCCGACTGCATCAATACCTATTTGTTGGTATTTTCCGTTCCTCCCCGGATTGCAATACACTATAACTTCATTTTCACTTCACTCAGTTCCACCAGTTTATTGACAATCGCATAAATAGTCAGACCGGCAGCCGAGTGTATCTGCAGCTTTCGGGTAATGTTACGCCGGTGCGTAATAACCGTATGTATAGAAATAAACAGCTTTTCCGCTATCTCCTTATTGGTCATTCCTCTCACCACACACCCTACAATTTCTTTCTCACGCTGACTCAAAGAATTCTGATCATTTTCCTCTTCCTCCAGATTCATCAGTTCTGCAATCTTCGCATTCAGCGAATCCATATCATCGAAAAGGTTCACCGTGCCGTCGTACCCCTTCAGCTGATTGGCATCCACCACATTATATATCAACGAAATCAGTTTGATGCCTGTATTTCCGTATTCCGACTTAAAAGTCTCCACATCAAACCATCCGTCAAACTGAGGATTAATAATCAGTACCTCAGTACTATGAGCCTCCATGCAGTGTTGCAGTCCCTCCTTCGAGGTAATTTCAATAGTCTGCACATTCAGGTCGGGCAAATGTTTCAGCAACACCACCAGACCATGACGCACAATCATCGACGATTCTGCAACCGCTACAGTTATCACTTCTCTTGGTTTCATCTGACCTCCTTCTCCAATTCCATGATGGCAGGAACAAACAGATAGTCTTCTACCCGATTATGTGATGCCAAATCTTCTTCACAACTAAAAATATCGAACAGCGTAGCGTTCAACAGTTGGTTATCTCCATTGGCCGGATAGTATTTTATAATGATATTCTTCAATTCGGTCAATTTTGCATTTATCTGATCATGATGACGGGCAAACACACTGATATTATACTCGCCGGAACGTTCTCCACGCAACAATGCATTGACATAGGTAAAAACTCTTTCGTTCTCGTATTCCATGTGCTTGCGAACCTCGCTCACATAATCATCAAAAAACTGTATAATGAGAAAAGCAATCTCGTTCTGTGTAGAACAATCTATTGCCTCAATCAGTCTCTTACGTATAGTAGGAAGCTGGAAGTCAAGAAAATAGGAATGAGCCTGCTTCAGGTAGTTCATCAAGGCTACCAGAGAAATATCCTTCAGATGATCCTGCATGCGGTTGTTCTCCTCCGTCAGGAAGTTGACCACAGCGAGAAAGGTAGTACAGTCCACCTCGTTCATCTCGCACACCTCCTGTACAGTCTTGTCTCCAAAGCCCAGCGATACACCAAAACGACTCAGCACCTGCAGCAAGGTATAGTTCTCGCAAATCAGGTCACTCATTTTATCCGTCGGCTTATATATCTTGGTTCTACACATATTAATTACTGTATTCATATTTTTTCCGTTGCAAAATAAGACAAATTATCTACGACACACAATCCCTATTTGTTGGTATATTCAGGAAGTAAAGACAGACTAAAGAACTCTCATAAAGGAAAGAATCCAGCTTTGTCCATCATACTATTTCATTGAAACTTTACAGTATTCTCTGCAGCTATTGAAGCATAATCATTTTGCAGGCTATACATTCTTGGGGCGCCTTCCACAACTTCATTATCTGTCCACTGCTCACACTGACGTATAACTGTTTCAAGTGCATTGGCTGCTTCTTCAGGCGGATAATGATATTTTTTCAGCAGACGTTTTATCATTTTACGCATACCGGCACGTGCCGATTCTTTTTTCTGCCAGTCTATCGTACGATTTTTACGAAGATTCTCTGTCAGTTCCTTTGTCATGGCCACCAATTCTTCGTTAGAATACATATCGTGAACTGCCTCTGGCTTAGTCAGAGCATCATAGAATGATTTTTCTTCACGTGTCAGTCCCAAATCATTTCCGGCAGCCTCAGAAGTTGAAATTTCCTTGGCCAATGTAAGAAGTTCCTGTATGACCTCTTCATTGGTAATCAACCCTTTCAAATAATTCGATAAAGAACGGTTCAGCAGTTCTGAGAATTTTTCAGCCTGAACAATGCTTGTTCTCTGATACAAGGTGACACGCTCAGCCAACAATCTCTTCAACAACTCTACTGCAATATTCTTTTCTTTCATTTTTGCTATATCATCGAGGAATGCAGCATCAAACAATGAAAACTCAGATTTTATATCCGAGAACAAGTTAATCACCCCTTCACTTTTTATGCTTTGCTTAAGCAGTTCACCGATTCTTTCATTTATTTCCCACTTGCTTACTTTTCCTTTTCCTGTCATTCGTGAGAGCAAAGTACGGACTGCCTCAAAGAATGAAGCATCGGCTCTTTGTAACTCGTCCAGTAGACTGCGGCACAAGGTAAGTGAGTTATGCAGAAGCATAGCTTCTTTTTTGAATAATAACAGCTGCTCCTGTTTGTCCGGCGACATGATAAAGTTCACCCCACCTTTTATGATTTTTGCACATTCAAAATCCGAAGAATTCTGAAAATTACTATAGTCGTATCCGTGAAACAAATCGCGGCATATTTCCAGTTTTTCCCGGAATTTAAGCATTGCTGTTTCCTTGATATCCGGATTACCAAAATTCTTACGGTCTCTACGAGTATAATCGTGCATGGCCTCCTTCAACACTTTTGCGATACCGATATAATCTACTACCAGTCCACCTGCCTTACCATTGAACACTCTGTTCACACGAGCAATAGCCTGCATCAGATTATGTCCGCTCATGGGTTTGTACACATACATTGTAGCCAGTGAAGGCACATCAAATCCCGTGAGCCACATATCCACTACAATGGCAATCTTCATCGGGTCATTATTATCCTTGAAGCGCTTAGCCAGTTCTTTCTTATATTGTTTGTTGCCGATAATGTCGTGCCATTCTTCCGGATCTTTGTTGCTGCCTGTCATTACCACCTTTACCTTTTCATTCCATTCAGGACGAAGCTCCAGCAATTTGTGGTAAATACTCATGGCTATCGAACGCGAATAGGCCACAATCATAGCCTTTCCGGTCAGTTCATACTGGCGGTTCTCTTCGTAATGTGCCAGAATATCCCGACACAAAGAATCTATCGTTTCCGGAGCACCCAAAATCTCTTCCAGATGCGACATTTCCTGTTTGCTTTTCTCTATCTGTTCTTCTGTCGCTCCCTCTTCAGCCAGCAAATCATACTCTTCGTCAATAGCCTTCAGTGTTGCTTCGTCCAGATTCAGATTGAGTACACGAGATTCATAATACACCGGACAAGTAGCACCATCGGCTACAGCCTGAGTCATGTCGTAAATATCGATATAGTTTCCGAACACCTCTACTGTGTCTCTGTCTTTCTTAGAGATAGGCGTACCGGTAAAACCTATATACGAAGCATTCGGCAGGCAGTCGTGAATAATTCTAGCAGTACCTATTACACGTTTGGCAATGTCTTCCCCTTTTTCATTTTTGGTCATACGGATTTTTTCTTCAAAACCATACTGTCCGCGGTGTGCTTCATCTGTCATCACCACAATGTTTTTTCTGAGCGACAGAGGTTCTGCCGATTCCTCAAATTTCTGCATGGTAGTGAAGATAATACCGTTTGCTTCACGTCCGGCCAGCAGTGCTTTCAAATTTTCACGGCTTTTGGCCTGTACGGGTACCTGACGCAGGAAGTCCTTACATTTGGCAAACTGAGTATATAACTGATCGTCCAGGTCGTTCCGGTCGGTGATGACCACTATTGTAGGTTGGGATATTTCGTCCTGCAACAGATGAGCATAGAATACCATCGACAACGATTTTCCACTTCCCTGTGTATGCCAGAACACCCCAATTTTACCGTCATTCTGTACTGCAATCTTAGTCCGTTCGATAGCTTTTTTTACCGCAAAATACTGATGGTATCCGGCCAATATTTTTGCAGCCCCCGATTCATCTTTCGAAAAGCAGATAAAGTTCTTGATAATATCCAGCAGACGCTCCTTTACAAAGATACCCTCAAAGAACGTATCATAATCGGCAAAGTCCGTACTCTCATAGTCACCGTCCTTGGTTTTCCATTCCATGTAGCGGTCTTCTTTGCTTGTAAGTGTGCCAGCCTTCGAGCAAGCCATGTCACTCATCACACAACACACATTGTAAATGAAAAGCGACGGAATTTCTTTCATATAGTTGCGCAGTTGCAGATAGGCTTCCGATGCATCCGTCTCTTTCCGTGAGGGAGACTTCAATTCCATCACCACAAGAGGCAGTCCGTTTATAAACAGAACAATGTCTGCACGCTTTTCAGAGTATTCCACAAATGTCCACTGGTTTACTATCTTGAAGTCATTACGCTCTGCATGTGCATAGTCTATCAGATAGACAATGTCGTTCCGTTGTTCCTTACCGTCGAAATACGAAACCTCTATGCCATGTTGCAGGTAGTCCATAAACAGTTCGTTCTTCTGTGCCAGACTTCCGGTGTCGATATCTTTCAATTTGGCAATGGCTTCATGGATGGCAGCCTGCGGCTTTCCTTTGTTCACATTACTCAAACTGTCTGTCAACTGTTCTTCATAGAAAGGCACATAATAATCACGTTCTATATCAGGACCATAAAGATGTGTATAGCCCATCTGCTCGAAAAGGGCTATCACGGCTTTCTCGTAGTTTTCTTCTGTGAATGACATAGTATCTGTTCGTATAGCTGGTTTAGGAACTCAAAGAAAGAAAAAATTACTCTTTCCCGCCCCGTTGAGATTTGTCTGTATATTCTGTTTTTCCTATTATGCTTTTGGCCAACAGGTAAACTCTTGTACCTACCCTTTGTGGCCATCTGTCAGTGGGAACTGTATCCAGTTTTTCTGCCCTTTCTATTGCTGTATTTATGTGCGGAAGAAGTTCCGTTGCATCATAGTCCGATTCACGATAGTGTCCGGTAAGATCTTTCAGGCGTTTTTTCAGCCAGGTATTCTGGGTATTTACCTTTTTATTCTTCGAGAGAGCTTCCATCTGTTCTTTGTCGTATGTAGCCACATCTTCTATATGCAAGAGCAGCCACAATTCGAAACAAGGATTACTCACGCAGAAGTGCAGATTGGCATTCTGTGCACAGTATAACGCTACAGTTGAAAGCATCTTATCCTTCCATTTATCCTTATCCACCACAATCCACAACTGATCGTCGTCTTCAATGTTGTATTCTGCCATAAATTTACGAATCTGCTCATACACATTCTCCGGACTTGAGTCGTTCGAATCGCGATGAAGTACTTCTACATGAACATCCGAAGCACATAGTGAAGCTTTCATCGATTCAAAGTAGATGTTTTCCGTACTTCTGCCTTCGGCCGCAATTACGACCAGTCTTGCCGACTTTATACCTTCCCGCCGTTTAAACTCTTTCCGTACTCTCATAGCTTCTTACCATTTTAAACTGCGGACAGGTGCAAAGAAAGGTATTGCTCCATATCTCCCCTGCAGATAACCTTTACGTATGTCTTCTCTTGGTTTGTATTCGGCCAGCGAAGTAAGGTGTGAAGCTCCTTCCCGTCCTTTTTCCACAAACCAGACTTCGTCTGCACGGATTAAATCCAAATCCAGCAAATTAGATTCATGAGTAGAGCAGATCAACTGTGTGTCACGTTCGGTAGAAAGATGGCTGAAGTAATATTCCAGCAGTTTTTTTGACAACATAGGATGCATACTTCTGTCTATTTCATCTACCAGATATACGGCTTCGTTCAGACGCAAGTCAATCAGCATAGGAATAAAGTCTAACAGGCGGATAGAACCGTCCGATTCTTCATTCATTTCGAATGGAACCTCATCGTAGGTATCTGTCATATGAATGGCACTTTGCTTGTAGATAACTGTGTTTCCCTCCGAATCCGTTTCAAAAAAATAAGTTGTAGAAGCTGTTGGCGAAGCAATTACAAAATTTTTGTTCGGTTCTGCTTCTGCCAAAAGTTCATTAATCAAATCTTTAGGCAAATCCACATCCTCTTTATGTATCTTGATACGGCGAATATCCACAATACCCGTATTGAAGTATTCCAATAAAGATTTTGTAGCTGTAGCAAAGTTTTCATCTTTTTCTGCGCGGATTGATATACCCTGATAGCGCGAATCCGGAAAGATAATCTTCAAGCTTTCCTTCATCCATCTGTATACCTCATCCATCAAAGACAATCCTTTTCCGTTTCTCTTGATGTATTCGGAAAGGAAACTGTCTGTGGAAGGAGTGCTTTGACTTATAAACTTCAGAAATTGCAAAGTTTCCGCATCACCGTTTACTGTTCCAAAAGTAAATTCATTGCCATCGGCAGTTACCTTACGTGTATAAATTTCTTTATCGCTGCGGCTGGTTATTTCGTAAAGCCATTCTTCTACCATTCCCCTGATAGTAAACGCTACTCCATACGCAAAAAACTTTTTGCCAGCCTTGAATTCAACTTCCACTTTCGATGGCTTATTGTTGGGTTTAGCCAACTTGAACGGTTCTACGTATTTCTTGGGAACACCCGACAAGGCAATCTTTTGCAATATGGAAACGGCCTTGATAATATTGCTTTTCCCGGAAGCATTGGCTCCGTAAATAATACCGGCTTTCAGTACAGAGATGTCGTCACGCTTTTCTGCTCTGCTCACCTGCTCTCCATGTGTTGTACTCTTTCCGGCTACGAAGCTGATTTCGGTTTCTTCCATGAAAGAATATAGGTTCTCTATTGTAGCTCTTAGTATCATGATTCCGACGAATTGTATCAATTATTACGTGCAAATATATAAGTTTAATTTAGATAAACAATATATTTGTCAAATTATTGCAAAAATTAAGCATTCTAAGACTTTTGTAGTAATATTTATTTCAACTCTTTTTTCAATTTAGTTAAACTGTGGCATATCTCTTTAAGATCGTTTGTATAAGAGCGATAGAAATCCAAGTCTTTTTTAGGCTTTTCTTCCATATTTTTTCGTAACATTTCCCTTTTCCAGTCAATTTGGCCTGCTAAAGGGGAACTATTTATTCTATTTATTTTATCCAATTCTTCTTGAGCTTGTTGGGCCAAAAGAAGATTCTTTTGAATCTCAACCTCCATTTGTTTTATAGAAGTTTCAATCTGTATTTTAGAAAGTTGCTTGATGCTTTCAATCTGTCTTGTGGCATCTTTTGACGTACTTCGTGACGATTTTATTGCAATCCAAATTGCTGTAACGGACAGCATCATATTTAGTATTGAAAATATTATATCAACAGTCATTTCCATACTATCAAAATTTAAATTAGAATCATTTATATTATTCAACGCCAATTTCTTGGCGCATAAGGGTTATTATCTCATCGTTTAGTGAGATAAAACGTCTCCAACGATTATCTTGCCCTAAAGTGTTCAGAACTTGAAAACTATTTCCATCTTTAACATTTATTCTATTCAAGCAGTTTTGCATTTCATTATTAAAATCTATAATCAAGTTCTTCTGTTCATTCAATTTCTCTGTTAATTCTTTTGAGGCAATTATAAAAAGTGAATTCAATTCTTGATTAATAATAGATAAAGGAGTACTTAATTGCTGAATATAATTGAACATTTTTTTATTAAACTCTATTACAGTTTCATTTATACATTCAATACTGTCATTCATCAACAACTTTTCGCTAAAATCTTGGACAATACTAAATATTGTTTGAGGATTTTTGCGCATATGCTCATTTATTTCTTCACACTTACGCATATATTGAGAATATGCGTCATATCTCCTTGAAGCAAGTAAATCCTTTTTTTGCCATTTTCTTTTATAGCAAAATTGAGCGATTGCCCAAATCCAGCCAACAATTGCAATAATGATTGTTATCAATAATTCTATAGTCATATTTTTAAATTTGTAATTCTCCAGACATTAGTTTTGGTAATAGAGAGTCACGAATATTACTTAAATAAACTATTTGTTCATTTAAAGTATAAATTTGATGAGTTATATGCTTAGCTGCTTCATCAAACTTTCTTAATTCATTTTCCGATGGTACCAAAATAGGATATTTAATAATATGAGTAACTTTTATGCTTGGTTGAACAGAGCCAATATTATAGGTTAAAAGTTTGTCTTTCACATAAAGTAAATACTGATATAAATATAATGCAGATATATTTTTTGCCCTTAGACCTATAACATTCTGAGCTATACAACCTTTTGTTCCTAAAAATATTTTTAATTCTGCTAAACTTCCTACTGTTGACATTAAAATATCCAAAGTCGTAGGATGTCCACTTCTAAACCATGTGTTGTATGTTTCTTCTGAAACATATTTTGTACAATTTTCATAATTTATGATTCTACTTTTACCTGATAAAGCTTTTACATCAATAATAGGAAAGTCTGTTTTATTAGAAGATAACATAGGGGTTTTTCCTCTATTATCAATGCAATTAACTAAGTCTCCTAAACAATATGGCGTCTCAATTAAATTATCTATCTGTGAACCAAACATGTTATTGAACAAAGCTTGTGCCTGCTGCTCTAAATTTTCATTTATGCGACGGTTTAGTTCGATTTTGTCGTCAAGAGATGAAAGAATATTTGCTACTTTTTTTTGGTATTCTATTGAAGGAACTTTACAAATTATATTGTCAAATGTATCTTTTGTAATAGTGTCAAAAACAGAACCGTGAGAAGCATTTCTTAATTCTCGTACTTTTGTTTTAGTCAAATAATATAGATAATCCGGAGTTATTAAATCTATATTTGCTCTTATTCCAAAACAGGATTGGTTAAATGCCATTTCAAAAGGAATCATTGCAATTTCACCAACAGTTCCTCTTGCTGATATTATAATATCATTTTTATTCAATAATTTAGTTGAGCTATTTTGAAGACCTAAATCTGTTATAGTTTTTTCAGAACTATACACATACTTTGCTTCACCGCAGAAATCTTTAACAGAGAGCCATGGAATTATACCATTCCAATACTTTTTTTCTGTGGTCTTGGGAGTTCCTCCGCCAATAATTAATGCACAATCTGTATATTTATATTCTTTCCACTCTTCCATTCCAATTTATTTTATTGAGTCAAAACCATATTATCTATTCTTTTTTGTTCTTCTTTAACAAAAGCGCATAATTCTTCTTCAAAAATCTGTTTCTTTTCTATTAGATAAGTAGAGACAGCATTACAGAAAATATTCATTAAATCTATGGCTTTATCCAGATCGCTAGAACTTGTTTTGAGTATATCGCAAATAGTCTTTTCGTATTCTGGAACAATCTCTTTGGACATTTTTACCATAGTTGAAATGATTTTTTTCAGCTCTAAAGGAGCAATTATACCATTTGTTTTATACATATTTAAAATAGATATATCTTTAACCCATTCTCCGTATGTTTGACGCATATTACTTAATGCTATCAATACTTCTTTTGCTGGCAAATTCTGGTTATATTTCACCAATTGAACACTAAGCCTATTGTTATTGGATTTATCTTTTGTCGCCATTTCATCTATAAAATGTCTGTCATCCTCAGTAAAAATTCCATTTGTTAGTTTCACAGAATAATCAACTACAATAATAGGCTGTATAGAATCGTTGATTATCATAATATTTTCAACCAGTTCATCTAATCTTTTTTGCTCAATTTCACGTTGAACTAGTAAAAGTTGAAACCTCTGATTATTTTTATTTTGCTTCACAGATGCATAAATAGCCCGATAAGCTATAATCATAGCCATAACAGTGGCTATTGATCCAATAGCAGTCCAATCAATCGTACATAAATTCCAGTTCATAGGCTAGCTTTAAATCTTAAACCCAATACTCCCCAACTGCTTTCTAATCTCCTCCTCCAACTGGTGTGACTTCTCAAACATTTCAGACAATTCCGAAGTGAGACGTTCCATCTTCTCCTGAAATGGTTCGCCGTCGTCTTCTGCTTCGGCTATACCTACATAACGTCCCGGAGTAAGTATATAGTCCTGCTTGGGCACCTCGTCGAGTGTGGCAACGGCGCAATATCCTTTCTCGTTTTCCAATGTTCCTGCTTGAAACTCATTGTAAGTACAAGCAATACGCAGAATGTCTTCCTCGGTTAGTTCACGAAGTTTGCGGGTTACCATTGTTCCCATCTGGCGGGCGTCGATGAACAAAATTTTTCCAGCCTGTTTCTTGCTGCGATTCAAAAACCAGAGCGATACTGGAATACCTGTGGTGTAGAAGAGCTGCGACGGCATCGCCACAATACATTCTACCAAGTCTGCCTTAATGATATTCTCACGAATTGTACCTTCACCGCCACTTTGCGAAGAAAGAGCACCGTTGGCCAGCACCATACCAATGCGTCCGTGCGGCGAGAGGTGATGAATCATGTGCTGAATCCATGCAAAGTTGGCATTGCCCGAAGGGGGAATACCGTATTTCCAGCGTACATCATCCTGCAACTTGTCTGCTCCCCAGTCGCTCAAATTAAAAGGAGGATTAGCAAGGATATAATCAGCTTTCAGTGTAGGATGCTGATCATCGAAGAAAGTGTCGGCAGCAAATTTTCCCAAATCGGCTTCAATACCACGGATAGCCAGATTCATCTGTGCCATTTTCCATGTAGTAGGGTTGCTGTCTTGTCCGAATACAGAGATATTGTTAATGTTTCCCTGATGACCTTCTATGAATTTGGCAGACTGCACAAACATACCGCCGGAACCGCAGCAAGGGTCGTATACACGGCCGCTATAAGGCTGAAGCACTTCCACCAGCGTGCGGACAATGCAAGCCGGAGTATAAAACTCTCCGGCCAGTTTGCCTTCGGCTTCGGCAAACTTGGAGAGACAGTATTCGTAGGTACGGCCCAAAATATCTTTTGAGTCGCCGTGTTCTTTCATCTGGATGTTAGTGAAAAGATCGACCACGTCGCCCAATCTTCTCTTATCCAATTCCGGACGGGCGAAGTTTTTCGGCAGAATGCCTTTCAGGCGTGTATTCTCTTTTTCAATCAAGCGCATGGCATTGTCTATAACAGCACCTACTTCCGGAGTATGTGCCGCTTCTGCAACAACCGACCACCGTGCTTCCTGTGGCACGAAGAAGATATTCTCGGAAGTATATTCGTCTTTGTCTTCTTCGAAACCGTCGCCTTCTTCCAGCAGTTCGTGGTATTTCACTTCAAAGCGGTCGGAAATGTATTTCAGGAAAATCAGTCCCAATACCACAGACTTATATTCCGATGCGTCAAGGTTTCCTCTTAACAGGTCTGCTGCTTTCCAAATTTCTTTCTCAAAGCCTATGTCGGCTGTATTGCTTTTTTTTGCCATATTTTTATCTATTGTTTACCAATACTTTACTTTATCCCAATGACAGATAAACCACAGTATTCTTTTTTAAAATTATTTTCAAAGATACTAAGAAAAATCGACACACAGAAACACGTAAAACACTGATGGATTATTTTCGGATAGCCTATTCATATTACTCACTGATAGTCAAAGCATTGAAAAGCCAACAACAGGTCTGATTACCCGATTAGCAGACATATCTTAACCGTTTTTCGGTTCCCTTCATTTTGCAGTATCGGAAGCCAAAGTATCCTCCCCCGATTTGTATGATTTTGCATCAAGTTTGTATTATCATAGCGCACTAATCCTCATCAACCCGCAGGCAGAAACACATTTTTCCCGGGTGAAAGATGAAAGATGGTGAAAGATTGATTTTGCGTCTATCTTTCACCCATATTCCCCTGTCTATCTGTCGGTTAAAAAGCCGGTGAAAGATGTGAAGGATATTTATGCTATGTTGCAGCAAGTGTGCAAAGTGTGTCACCTTTAAAGGTGGCGTTTTTAGTGCATTTACAGAAATATTATACAAAACACGCTTCACATCTTTCATCTTTCACCATAACTCACTGATAAACAGACATGCCGTTTTTTACACGTACAGACTTTCCCTTCATCTTGCAATGTAAGGAACAAGCATATTTCCTCTCAAATCACCTGATTTTTGCATCAAATCTGCATTTTTCATTCGCATAAATTCACGGCAATAACTGCAAGCCATAGATGAAAGACATTTCCATTGGCTGTATCGGTTCTTTTTATTACCTTTGTGTATACTATTTTAAAACAAACAATAATCTATGAATAATTTTAGTTTTCAGAATCCCACTAAACTGATAATGGGAAAAGGCATGATTGCCCAACTGAGCCAAGAAATACCAGCCGATAAAAAAGTAATGATTACTTTCGGAGGAGGAAGTGTAAAAAAGAACGGTGTATACGACCAGGTGAAGCAGGCTTTGAGCCAGCACCAGACTGTGGAATTCTGGGGAATTGAACCCAATCCGGCTATCGAAACGCTGCGTAAGGCTATCGAACTGGGTAAGCAGGAAAAAGTGGACTTCCTGCTGGCCGTAGGTGGTGGTTCGGTGATAGACGGTACCAAGTTGATTTCGGCCGGTCTGCTTTACGAAGGCGATGCATGGGATTTGGTGAAGAAAGGTCAGGCACACGATACTGTGCCTTTGGGTACCGTACTGACATTGCCTGCTACCAGTTCTGAAATGAACAACGGAGCGGTTATCTCTTGCCATGAAACCAAAGAAAAATATGCTTTCTATGCCAACTATCCGGTATTCTCTATTCTCGATCCTGAGGTGACCTTCTCATTGCCGGCACATCAGGTAGCATGTGGTATTTCGGATACGTTCGTACATGTATTGGAACAGTATCTGACTAAGACCGGAGAATCGCGCATCATGGACCGCTGGGCAGAAGGTATTCTGCAGACTTTGGTAGAGATTGCACCGAAAATCCGCGAAAACCAGCACGACTATCAGCTGATGGCCGACTTTATGATGGCAGCTACAATGGGGCTGAACGGTTTCATCGCGATGGGAGTAAGTCAGGACTGGTCTACACACATGATTGGTCATGAACTGACTGCGCTTTGCGGACTGACTCACGGACATACACTGGCTATTGTAATGCCGGGTACAATGGATGTGCTGCGCAAGGAAAAAGGTGCAAAGATCATGCAGCTGGGTGAACGTATTTTTGGTGTAGTAGCAGGAACTCACGACATGCGTATCGACGAAACCATACGCAAGACAGAAGAGTTCTTCCGTTCTTTGGGTCTGACTACCCGCCTGAGCGAAGAAGGTATCGGTATGGATGTAATTGACGAAATTGAAAAACGTTTCAACGAACGAGGTGTACACTTCGGCGAAGACGGTCTGGTAGACGGAGCAACAGCCAAAGCTATTTTGACTCGCGTACTCTAATTTCCATTTACCACAATAGAAAAGAGTTCTTACGGCAGAAGATTTCTTCCATAAGAACTCTTTTCTGTTTATTAAGGTTTTGTATCATAGTCGGGTTTATCTGTAAAACCATTGCCCGCCGTTACGAATTACAGACTGTATCCGACGTCGTCGGCTGTAAAGCCAACGGCACTGAACAACGAGCCAACGACGCCGTTTGTACATCCGACGACACCGATTATAGAAAAATACAAGTATGATATACCGCTCTCTTTATTCAATCTCACTCTGCCGAAGGTTCTACCGACAAGACAAGTACGGCGGTAGTTGCATCGGTCACACGATAGCGGTTGTCGGTCCGTTCATTGACCAGCCACACAATATCTTCCCCGGCACAGACTACGTATTGCTCTTCTTTCTGGTAGAGAGAGAATTTCCGGTCGCACAGATAGTCGCGTACCCGCTTGAAGCCCTTCATACCAAAAGGAATGAAACGGTCGCCCGCCTGCCATTTTCGGAGCACCAGCGGACCATGTACTTTGCTCCTGTCCAGACAAGCTACATTTTTGTGGTGCAGCAAAGTTTTTGCCGTAGCCAAATCGACTACTTTCTGATGAAGAGTCATACAGGGTGTCCGGTTCTCCAGTTTCTGAATCAGCAGGTTATTGCGGTCTTTCAGCAAACGGTGCGTTTTAGAATTGAAAAGACGTCCGGACTCGGCAGAAAGGCTTCGGTAGACATCTTTTTGCTGAGCGGCATTGAAGCCCAGCGGGTACAGGAGTTCGAACAACACTGCCTGAGGAGAAGGTTCTTCCAGCAGACGGGGTATGCTGATACTGTTTTCATTTTCCATCACCCGTTTACACGATTCGAGCACAGATTTTCTATATACTGTTTCCACATCGGCCAGACGGTGTGCGGTTTCCATTATCGACTCGTCGACAGAGGGATTGATTTCGCGCAGCAGCGGGAGTATATTCAAGCGCAACTTGTTTCGCGTATAAGCATCCTCCAGATTGGTACTGTCTGTCACATAGTCCTGCCCCAGCTCTGCCAGATAATCGAGAATCTCACTTCGCCCGGCACCAAGCAGCGGACGTATAATCTTTCCGTTGACTGCAGCAATACCGGTCAGTCCGGCAATACCGGTTCCGCGAATCAGATTGAGCAGAAAGGTTTCCACACTATCGTCACGGTGATGGGCCACAGCGATGAAATCGGCATGTATTTTCTTTCTTGTATTCTCGAACCATTCGTAACGCAACTCTCTGGCAGCCATCTCAATGGACAGTCCTTTCTGTGCGGCATAAGCCTGCGTATCGAAATGAATAACAGACAAGGGTACACCGAACTTCTGGCACAGACCACGCACAAAAGCCTCATCGCGGTCCGACTCGGCTCCGCGCAAATGAAAATTACAATGGGCAGCTGCACAGGAATATCCCAACTGAAGCAGCACACGCAGCAAGGCTACAGAGTCTGCTCCCCCACTCAAGGCAACCAAGATTTTCGCTCCGGGGAAAAACAGTTGCCTGTCTTCTATATACTGACTGATTTTACGGATAAACATGATACAAACTTATAAATTTTAAATGAAATATCCCAACCGGAGCAAACCAATCACCTTGCTTTCATGACTATTTCTGATAAGATGCAAAGTGGGCTGCAGGTATCCGTGTTTCAGGCAGGGAACTTTCCAAGTCAGTTCGGCAGCCCATTCGTGTTCGGAAGAGAAATCGGCATAATCGGCAAATGCACCTCCTTCTGTCTTTCCGCAGTGCCAGACCAGTCCGGCACCTGCATAGCTGCGGCATCCGTTTTTTTCTGTAGGATTGAAGGAATACTGACACAGTGCATACACACGGGAAGAAAGACGCTGCTCTGCATACGTCCAGATTACGGTGTTCAGTTGTCTTTGCGTTTCCAGTGCCGATGCCTGTGTTTCGTTTCCATTCTCATCGCCCACAGGCAGGCCGCTGCGTAAAGCAAACCCCATATAATAGTTGCTGCCATTTTTCCGATAGTTTATTGATGTCACACTGAGTATTCCGTCTGTAGCCGGACACACACGGAATACATTTTCTCTTCCGACCCACATACGGTAACCGGTACCGTTGTAGAGTGAAGTTTCCACCTCCCAATGTTCCAGCGTCAGCTTGTAGTCTATGCCTACCGATGCCAACGGATAGTTGGCAATAGGATAATTAGCCGACAAGGTTGGGAAGATACCGCAGGAGCTGTTTGTAAACAGAGAGGTACAGGGAGAGGCGAAGTAGTCTTCATTCAAATTACGTATTCCTACAAAGAACGTTGATTTTCCGGTATGCCACTCTGCCCCACATACAGCCAGTGCAAGCGGAATGTTTTCTTCCTCTATATTCGAAAAAGTCTGCAAATCGTCTGCCAGACTCTCCTCTCTTGTCCGTGCCACGCTGATTGTAGCGGCTTTCAGTTCCATCTGCCGGGTTATCGGAAAAGAGAAATCGCTCCGCAACAAATTTACCCAGTTGCTTCCTTTACGAAAATCGGTCTGCAGTTCGGTAGTGTAAGTCAGTCCGAATTCCTGCGCTTCGAGGCGGTGGTTGCCCGTCGCAACCACCATCATCACCCCAAGCATGATCTGTTTCTTTATCTGCATGATTTAAAGCCATTTTACAAATCGTTTGATATACCAGTTCTTTACAAGTTGTGTCAGTACGCAATAAGAAAGCAGGATACCTGCCAGCCACGGGAAATACTCCAAAGGCAGTGGCTGCAACCCGATAGAGGTGCCGAAAGGAGTAAAAGGTATCAGAATACCAATGGCCATGATAAGGAAGGTAAGACCGGTGATCTGCCAGGAAGCGCAACTCTGGATGAACGGTATCTTACGCGTACGGATCATGTGCACAATCAGGGTCTGCGACAACAGTCCTTCGATGAACCATCCGGACTGGAACAGAGTCTGATGTTCCAGCGAATTGCAGCTGAAGACATACCACATCACCAGATAGGTCACAATATCGAAAATGGAACTAATGGGGCCCACGAAAATCATGAAACGGCTCAAGTCCGAGGCATCCCACTTGCGGGGTTTCCGCAAATATTCCGCATCCATACGGTCGAAGGGAATGGTGGTTTGTGACACGTCATACAACAGATTCTGGATAAGCAGGTGAATGGGCAGCATGGGCAAGAAAGGCAGGAATGCACTGGCAGCCATCACACTGAACATGTTTCCGAAATTGGAGCTTGCCGTCATCTTGATGTATTTGGTGATGTTTCCAAAGGTCTTCCGTCCTTCCAGTACTCCGTCTTCCAGTACCATCAGGTCTTTTTCCAGCAGAATGATATCGGCACTTTCTTTTGCGATATCGACTGCAGAATCGACAGAGATTCCGATATCCGACTGACGAAGAGCTGCGGCATCATTGATACCGTCGCCCAGGAAACCGACTGTATTCTGCTGTTCCTGAAGCAAGGTAATAATCTGGGTCTTCTGGATGGGAGTCAGTTTGGAGAAGACATTCGATTCGCGTACCGCTTTCTGCTGTTCTTCCTCACTCATTGCAGCCAGTTCCATACCGGTCACCGCATGGCGGGTATCAATACCTACCTGGCGGGCAATCGTACGTACGACTGCATCATTATCGCCGGAAAGAATCTTTACTTCGATGCCATGTTCATGCAATTGCTTGATGGCACTTGCAGCCGACTGCTTGGGAGGATCGAGAAAAGCCAGATAGCCAATCAGTACCATATCGCTCTCGTCTTTCACTTCAAAGCAGCAGTCCTTGTCAAGATAACTTTTGTGCGCCACGGCGATGACTCTCATGCCTTGCTTATTCATTTGTTCGCTTATCTCCTTTGCCTTGCTTTTCAGAGACGGAGTAAAAGCCTGTACCTTTCCGTCGAACTCGGCATGCGAACAGATTTCAAGCATCTCCTCTACCGCTCCCTTGGTAATAATCTGGCGTTTTCCCTGGTTGTCTTCTACCACGACCGACATGCGGCGGCGTGTAAAGTCGAAAGGTATTTCGTCTACTTTCCTGTAATTGTCTTTCAGATACTCAAGAGACAGTTCCTTTACGTGCGACAGGATGGCCTTATCCATCAGATTCTTCAATCCGGTCTGAAAGAAGCTGTTGAAATAAGCATGGCGCAGTATACGCTTGTCGTTATCGCTGCTTCCGTCTACATTGATGTATTTTTCCAATACAATCTGGTCGCAGGTCAATGTACCGGTCTTGTCGGTGCAGAGGATATTCATGGCTCCGAAATTCTGTATTGCATTCAGGTCTTTTACAATCGTCTTTTTCTTCGACATGGCCACTGCGCCTTTCGACAGATTGGCGGTAACAATCATTGGGAGCATTTCGGGGGTCAGACCGACTGCCACAGAAACTGCGAAGATGAATGCTTCGAGCCAGTCGCCTTTGGTCAATCCATTTACCAGAAATACAAAGGGAATCATGACAAGCATAAAACGGATGAGCAGGAAGCTGACTTTGCTGATACCCTTGTCGAAAGCTGTAGCAGCACGGTGTCCGGCAATGCTCTTTGCAATAGTACCCAGATAGGTATGGTTTCCGGTAGCAAAAACAATTCCGGTGGCCGACCCGCTGACTACGTTAGAACCCATATAGCAGATATTGTCCAGTTCGACGACACTTCCCTTGCTGTACTTGTGGTCTTTCTGTTCCGGACATTTCTCTATGGGGTCCGATTCTCCTGTGAGGGAAGACTGACTGACGAAAAGGTCTTTGGCCTCGATGATACGGATATCTGCGGGAATCATATCGCCTGCTGCAATCATGACAATGTCGCCCGGTACTAGTTCTGCGATGCTGATTTCCTCGTCGTGACAACCCACACGCTTTACATAGCAAGTGTTGGTTACCATCTTCAGCAAAGCCTCGCTCGACATGTTGGCTTTCCATTCCTGACGAAAACGGAGAATGGCACTGAATATCACCATACTGGGAATAATGACAATGGCTGTCCAGTCTTGCTCTCCGGGTTCGGCAAGTAACACATCCAGTACAAACGAGATGACAACCAAAGCGGTAAGTACACCTATAAAGGGATTGATGAACGCCTTGACGAACGACGATATGGGGTTTTTCTTCTTTTCATGCTCTACTTCATTCTTACCATACAAAGACTGACGGCTCTCTACTTCCTGCGAGTCAAGACCGGAACGGGTGGTCTGAAAATAACTGAATACGGATTCGAGTGGTTGTGCTGCTGCCAAAAATACTTTCTCTGCATTAAAAGCAAATTGAGAGGTACGTTTCTTTTTCTTCCACATGATACTTTGGTTTACAAGTTAGTATTTGTTTTGTCTTATCACGCCGCAAAAGTATACCGTACTTGCCAAAGCAGCCGTTAGAAAAGTATTAGAGTGGTATTAGAAAACCATTAGAAAAATTCCAGTGAATTCTAATACCACTCTTACACAAAGGGTTATGCTCGTTTTAATATCAGATATGAGGCAGTTCAACCACAAAGGTAGTACCCTTGCCTTCCTCCGAATGTACAGAGATTGTACCCTGATGCAGATGAATGATTTTCTGCGACAAGGCCATACCGATGCCGTGTCCTTCTGTGACATTCTCTTGTGTTCCCCGGTAAAACAGGGTAAAAAGATGTGCTTTGTCTGTATCCGACATGCCAATGCCACTGTCGGAAAGACGAATGACGGTATGCTTGTCCCAATAAGAGATTTGTATAAACGAAGATTTGTTGTCTGAGTACTTACAGTTGTTCTCTATCAGATTGGAGAAAGCGATGTTCAGCAGATAAAGGTTTCCCATGACGGTAATCAGACGGTCGTCATCGGCTTCTTCCTGCTCGAACAGAAGATCGATATGATACTCGGGGTGTGCCCTGAGAATGAATTCTCTTACATCGAGCAGCAATTCGTCCAGACGGATTTCCTGCATCTTGATCTGTTCTTTCTGGTAATCGGCCTTTGCCAGATTGAGCAGTCCGTCGATCAGTTTGTTCATCCGGCGGGCATCCTGCAAGACATTCTGCATGGCTTGCCTGTATTGTTCTCCTGTTCTTTCTTTCTGCAAGGCCAGGTCTAATTCTGCCATCAGGGCAGCCAGTGGGGTACGCATTTCATGCGATACATTGCTGACGAACATTTTCTGGGAATTGAACGATATTTCCAGACGCTCCAGCAGGGCATTGAACGTGGTACTGAGTTCGCCCAATTCATCTTTCTCGTTCTTCACGGGAAGGCGTTTGTGGATATGCTGCGCCGTGATGCTCTCTGCTTCTTTTACTATGTCGCGAATAGGTTTCAAGGATGCACGGGCAAGAAAATAGCCGGCAAGAAACAGTAAGGTCAGGCCCACCACAAAAAGTATCAGAAGGGTTTGCTGCAACTCATACAGATTATTATATCCGTATCCGTCGTAAGCTGCCGCGGTCACAATATAATCTTTTCCCCCGAACGAATATTCCCTGATAGCGGCCTATATAGAACTCAATTTCTTTGCGCCTCAGAATATCGTTTATCATGTTCCGGTCTTCCTTTATGATATCACTTTGTATGGCGTCGTGATAAAGCATACGGAAGTCGGTGGTATAGACCGCCACTTCTACCTCGTTGATAAACTTCCTGTTGTTGAGGTAAATGGACTGCATGGTTTGGGCATCTACCTGATTCTGAAGATACAGGTGTACCTTAGTTAAAGCCTCGCTCTTCAAATCGTGGAAAAACGTACGGCTGCGTGCCTGTTCGCTCAACAGATAAATCAGGCACATGCAAAACAAAAATACAGCTGCAGTAACGCCGGTATTCTGCCAGGTCAGTTTTGTACGTATCTTCATAATTTGTCTGTTAAAATGAATCCAACTCCCGGCTTGGTATGAATAAGCTTGACATCGAACTCCTTGTCAATTTTCTTGCGCAGGTAATTGATGTACACATCTATAAAGTTAGTACCTGTATCGAAGTGGGTATTCCATACCTTTTCTGCTATTCCTACTCTGCTGATTACCTTCTCTGCATGCTCTACCATATAGAGGAGCAGATTGTATTCTTTGGGAGAGAGCTTGATGGGAATATTCCGCCGCTTCACTTCATGCCGGTTCCGGTTGATGACCAGGTCTGCATACACTACTTCTTCGGGAGGGGCAACTACCGCCTCTCCGTTTCTCCGCAACAGAACCTTTACCCGGGCTATCAGTTCTCTGAAATCGAACGGCTTCACCATATAATCGTCGGCACCGGCATCAAACCCTTCCAGCTTATCATCGGCAGAACCCAAAGCCGTGAGCATCAGAATTGGAATCCGCTCATTCTGCTTACGAATCTCCTTGCACAACTCAAATCCGTCCAGTTTGGGTAAAATAATATCGGATATAACCAGCTGAAACGAGTAAGCCTGAAACAGCCTCAACCCCATGGCACCATCGTAGGCCACCATGGTCTGGTAACCGTTCTCCTCCAAGCCGGCCTTCAGCAAATCGGCTACCCGTTTCTCGTCTTCTATAATTAAAATAGTCTGCATAATTGTCTTAAATAATACAAAGATAAGATTTATACTTGAATATTACTTTGTATTAGTACCGTTTCCGGCCTTATCCCAATATACAAAAAGGAGTCTGTAGTTTCTTCTCTGTCTACAAACTCCTTCTCTTCTATCGTTTTACAGATAATCAGACTTCTATTACTAAGCGTTCACCTTCCGGTAATCTTCCAGAAATTTTGCTAATCCGGAATCGGTCAGCGGATGATTCAGCAGACCTTTTATCGCAGCCAGCGGACAGGTAGCCACATCGGCTCCGACTTCCAGACACTGAATGATATGCTGTGTGGTACGGATGGAAGCAGCTAATACTTGAGTAGAGAAACCATAGTAACGGTACATGGACACAATCTTTTCTACCAGTTCGATACCGTCGCTGGAAATATCATCCAGGCGTCCGACAAAAGGAGAAACATAGGTTGCTCCGGCCTTGGCAGCCAGAAGAGCCTGTCCCGGAGAGAAGACAAGTGTACAATTTGTACGGATACCTTTTCTCGTAAAATACTTGATTGCTTTAATACCATCGGCAATGCAAGGCACTTTTACTACAATATGGGGATGCAAGGCAGCCAGTTCCTCTCCTTCCTTTATCATTCCTTCATAATCGGTAGCAATTACTTCAGCACTCACATCGCCTTCTACAATATTACAGATATCCACGTAATGCTTTTTGCAGTTTTCCACTCCCTTTATTCCTTCTTTGGCCATCAGTGAAGGATTGGTGGTAACGCCGTCTAAAACTCCCATGTCGTTGGCTTCCTGTATCTGAGCCAGGTTGGCCGTGTCGATAAAAAATTTCATAGTCTTATTTATAAAAGGTTTATCACTTCCACAAATTTACAAAAAACAAATCCATTGGTACTATAAAAAAGGACTTTTAAATCAATGAAAATATCGTCTTACAAACATTGCCCGAAAACACACGGAGACATGTCCTCCGAAAAGGATATATAAAGCATAAAAATACCGTTATTTAAAAACAATCTAAATAGTTTGCACAGCATTTTTCTATTATTTATCTTTGCGATGCAAAAGATTATAAGCATGAGACTATCAGAATTAAAGACTGGAGAAAAAGGAGTCATTGTCAAAGTATTAGGTCACGGAGGATTCCGCCGTCGTATCATCGAAATGGGATTCATCAAAGGAAAAACCGTAGAAGTACTGCTGAATGCTCCATTAAAAGACCCTATCAAGTATAAGGTAATGGGATACGAGATATCCTTACGTCGGCAAGAGGCTGACATGATTGAAATTATCAGCGAAGAAGAAGCGCGCTCTACCATCAACGAATTCAGCTTTCATGAACCGATTTCCGAAAGTATTCCTGTACCCGACGAGAAAATGAAGGCCATTGCACAAGGAAAACGCCGTACAATCAATGTGGCACTGGTCGGGAATCCGAACTGCGGAAAGACCTCTCTCTTCAATGTGGCATCGGGATCACACGAACATGTAGGCAACTATAGTGGAGTAACCGTGGATGCCAAAGAGGGACATTTCGATTTTCAGGGCTATCACTTCCGGCTGATAGACCTTCCGGGTACTTATTCTTTGTCGGCATACAGCCCTGAAGAATTGTATGTGCGCAAACACATCATCGAAGAAACACCGGACGTCATTATCAATGTGGTAGATGCAGGGAATCTGGAACGTAACCTATATCTTACCACACAACTTATCGACATGAATGTACGAATGGTTATCGCACTCAACATGTACGATGCCTTACAGCATAGCGGCAACAAGCTGGATCACAAAAAGCTAAGCCAGTTGTTGGGAGTCCCCATTGTTCCAACCATCAGCAGAAACGGCAAAGGTATAGAGGAGTTGTTCCATGTCATTATCGGACTGTATGAAGGGGCAGACTTTAAAGGACAGAAAGAAGAAATAGAAACCGAAGCTTTACGGGAGTTCCGCACCTGGCACGATGAATATGTACCGGACCATAAATACGGAAGTACATCGGGGGAAGAGGAAGGAATTGAAACCCAGAACTACATCCGCCACATCCACATCAACCACGGGCCTAAACTGGAAAGAGCCATCGATGCTGTAAAAAAGGAAATAGGCAAGAACGAAAATATCCGCAGTAAATATTCTACCCGTTTTCTGGCTATCAAGCTACTGGAGAATGATAAAGACATTGAAACCAGTGTAATCAATAATCTTCCCAACCGGGACGAAATTCTCACTACACTGCATAAAGAAGAGCAACGGATAAAACTGTCGCTGAACGAGGATTGTGAACAGGCAATTACAGATGCAAAATATGGATTTATTTCCGGAGCACTGAAAGAAACTTTCATCGACAAGCATCAGAACAACGAGATGTTTACCCGCATTGTAGACAGCATCGTTACACATAAAATCTGGGGCTTCCCTATCTTCTTTATCTTCCTCTATCTGATGTTTGAATGTACCTTCATTTTCGGAGAATACCCTAAAGCAGGGATAGAATGGATTGTAGAACAAATTGCAGCTTTGGTAGAGGCATTCATGCCGGCCGGTCCGCTGAAGGATCTGATTACAGATGGTATCATAGGAGGCGTAGGAGGTGTCATTGTATTTCTGCCTAATATCTTATTGCTGTATCTGTTCATCTCTTTCATGGAAGATTCCGGATACATGGCAAGAGCCGCTTTCATTATGGATAAGATTATGCACAAGATGGGACTGCACGGCAAATCGTTTATTCCTCTGATTATGGGATTCGGATGTAATGTGCCGGCTATCATGTCATCGCGTATTATCGAAAGCCGCAAATCGAGACTGGTCACGATATTGATTAACCCGCTGATATCCTGCAGTGCACGTCTACCCATTTATCTGGTACTGGTGGGTGCCTTCTTCCCTCATCAGGCAGGACTTATGCTGCTGATAATCTACGCAACCGGTATTCTGCTGGCTGTATTGATGGCCCGTCTGTTTACCAAATTCCTGATAAAGGGTGACGATACGCCTTTTGTAATGGAGCTTCCTCCTTACCGTATGCCGACCAGCAAAGCTGTCTTACGACATACATGGGAAAAGGGTGCACAGTATCTGAAAAAGATGGGTGGCATTATCATGATTGCATCTATCATTATCTGGTTCTTAGGATATTACCCGAATCACGATAAATATGATACAATAGCAGAGCAACAGGAAAACTCATACATCGGACAGGTAGGAAAAGCCATCGAGCCTGCAATCAAACCTTTGGGATTCGACTGGAAAATGGGTATCGGTATTCTGTCGGGTATTGGTGCCAAAGAATTAGTGGTCAGTACACTGGGAGTCTTGTATACCAACGACGGAAATCTGGACGACGACACACTGCCTACCCGTATTGCACAGCAATCGCAAATTACACCACTGGTAGCCTTTGCCTATATGCTGTTTACCCTGCTTTACTTCCCGTGTATAGCTACCATTGCAGCCATCAGGCAGGAGTCGGGCAGTTGGAAATGGGCTGCCTTTGCTGCGGGATACACCACTATACTGGCATGGATTGTATCTTTCCTTGTATTCCAGATAGGCAGTCTGATTGTATAATTTAAAGTCAAAACAACCTGTTTATGCAAAACATCATTGTATATATTATTGTGTTTCTCTGCGTTGCTTACGCGGGGAAACACATTCTCGGATTTTTTAAGAAAAAAAGTACAAGCAAAGGAAATGGCTGTGGTTGTGGATGTTCCGGGTGTCAACTGTCTCAGAAAGCCAACTCATGCAAAGATAAAATTTAAAAAAATTAAGCACAGCTATTGCAAATTACAAAAATAGTCGTACCTTTGCATCGCAATTGAGAAAACAAGCAACGGTTCCTTGGATGAGTGGCTTAGTCAACGGTCTGCAAAACCGTGTACGGCGGTTCGAATCCGCCAGGAACCTCCCCTAAAAACGGATGCACTCTTAGCTCAGTTGGTAGAGCAACTGACTCTTAATCAGTGGGTCCAGGGTTCGAATCCCTGAGGGTGTACAATTAAAAAGGCCTTTAAGAAATTCTTAAAGGTCTTTTCTTTTTTTATCCACTATCATTCTTTCTGTATTTTCAGAACAACAGCTCAGCCAACACTACCGCCGTTCAAGAAACTTTCATTCTTCTTTCCAGCAAATCTCTTAATTCATACTCCAGCTTTTTCACAACTTCTTCTATAGAAACTTCACATCCGGTTTCCCGGGCAATAGAAGTAACTCCTTTGTCCACAAATCCACAAGGGTGTATATAGCTGAAGTATCGTAAATCTGTATTTACGTTTAGTGCCAGTCCGTGCATCGTCACATAATGACTGCTGCGCACTCCTATGGCACAAATTTTACGTTCTCTTGAAGTTCCCACCTCAATCCATACTCCTGTAGCTCCGGCAACCCGTTGCCCTTGTATCCCATAGGTTGCACATACTCTGATTACAGCTTCTTCCAGCAGGTTAATATAATCCTTCAAGCCCAGATGAAAATCCTCCAAATTTAAAATAGGATAACAAACCACTTGTCCCGGTCCGTGATACGTGATGTCCCCTCCTCTGTCTGTCTGAAACAGCTCCGCATGAACTGCCTGCAACTGCTCTTTATTAAGCAGCATATTGGCCGGCTTTCCATGACGGCCTAAAGTATATACATGTGGATGCTCGCAAAAAATCAGACAATTACAATACGGCAGATGCTGCTGTTTTGCCGCAACCAATTCTTCGAACAGCTCTGCCTGCCGATGCCATGCATCTGCATAAGCAATCCGTCCCCAATATTCTGTTTTCATAATATCCATTCCATTTAAAGTAGCATATTGACAAAAATAAAAAGAAATATTAACTCATGCACACGAAAGAAGTCGTTTTTTAAGTGGTCAATTCGAGAAGAAATACTATATTTGTCAAAATAGAGACTGAAAACATAGAATAACCTCAAAAGAATAAAGGCAATGAGAAAAACTTACCTTTTACTATCTACTTCCTTTTGTTTCCTTGCATCCGGCATTTTGATGCAAAGCTGTATCGAACAGAAACAAAAGCCACAGGCTGAAATAACCAGTTCCGTAATTGATACAACTGTTTACCTGAAGTCCGATGTGAAGTCATCCCCTTCCTGTAAAATTCACATAGAATATATGTATCTTACTCCGGCTTCAGCCGAAGATTCACTGTCTATGCTTATCAACAGCGAAATACAAAAGAATTTATTCGAAGGAAAATACATCGGAGTAGCACCCGAATCTGTTTCTACCCAAATGGCCGACAACTACATACGTTCGTATAGAACAGATGTGCTGAAACTTTACGAGGCTGATGTATATAACGGCATGGACGAACAGGATATTCCGGGATGGTACAACTATGAATACGACATCCATGCCAATCTGGAAAATGGAAGAGACAGCATCTGGAACTATACAGTCACTACATTTGAGTCGACAGGAGGGGCACATCCCAATACTTATTCCAAATGGTTGAACATTGACACCGTTTCCGGGAAAGTTCTGACTGCAGAAGATGCTTTCAAAAAAGAAGCAGAAAACAAAATATGTGACCTTATTCTACAGGCTCTGATAGAAGAAGTCAATACACGAATGAAAACTGATACCATTCGCACAATAGATGATCTGCGTTCGATAGGAATTCTGCTGGAATCCGATCCTTATATTCCGGAAAACTTCCTTTTGGGCAAAGACGGAGTCAGTTTCTTATACAACCGATATGAAATTGCTCCTTATGCCAGCGGAGATTTCAAACTGACCATTCCTTACAACGAAATAGAAACTTATTTGAACAAATAATACAATATGGACATCATCCTCAAGTATTTTCCCAACCTTACAGAAACACAGAAACAGCAGTTCGCTGCATTATATGACCTATATACAGACTGGAACAGTAAAATCAACGTGATTTCACGCAAAGATATTACCAACCTGTACGAACATCATATCCTGCATTCTTTGGGAATAGCTAAAATTATCCAATTCAAACCGGGAACAACCATCATGGACTTAGGTACAGGAGGAGGTTTTCCGGGAATACCATTGGCAATTCTTTTCCCCGACACTCACTTTCATTTAGTAGACAGTATAGGAAAGAAGGTGAAAGTCGCTACAGAAATAGCCCACGCTATCGGACTAACCAATGTAACGACACGACACTGCCGGGCTGAAGAAGAAAAGGAACTGTTCGATTTTGTGGTCAGCCGCGCCGTAATGCCGCTTACCGACCTATTGAAAATAGTCAGAAAAAACATCAAAAAAGAGCAGCAGAATGCTCTTCCCAATGGACTGATCTGCCTGAAAGGAGGAGAATTGGAAAAGGAAATTCTTCCGGTGAAACACCAGACTGTAATTTCTGACTTGAAAGACTTTTTCAGTGAAGAGTTTTTCGAAACTAAAAAAGTAGTATATGTGACTATCAACCGATAAGAACTGATTGCATCTATGAAAATTAAACGATTTGAATTCAATATGTTTCCGGTAAACTGCTATGTATTATCGGACGACACCAAGGAAGCGGTAATCATTGATGCCGGATGCTTTTACCCTGACGAACAGCAGGAATTGAAAAGATACATCACAGACAACAATCTGAAAGTAACTCACTTGCTGAACACTCACCTGCATTTGGACCATGTGTTTGGCAATCCGTTTGTCAAACGTGAATTCGGATTACAAGCCGAAGCACATAAAGCTGATGAATTCCTGCTCAATCAAGTAGCCGACCAATGCCGCATGTTTGGTTTCGAAATTAACGAACCTGCCGTACCTTTAGGCCGATACATCGAAGATAAAGAGCTTATTCGTTTTGGCAATACGACTTTAGAAGCGATTCACGTGTCCGGACATTCTCCCGGCGGCCTCGTATTCTACGCAGCTTCTGCACAATGTATGTTCAGCGGGGATGTGCTTTTTAATGGAAGTATAGGACGTTCCGATCTGAGCGGAGGTGATTTTACAGCACTCCGGAACGGAATCATCAACCGTCTCTTTGTGCTTCCAGACGAAACGACGGTATACCCCGGACATGGTGACGCCACTACTATCGGACGGGAAAAAATATCCAATCCTTTCTTCCGGTAATCCTCATAAAAAAGGATTACCGCATTACCACCTTTATAAAACCTTAAAAACATGAAAACAGATGTCTTTGCCGACAGACACATCGGCATTACAGAAGAAAATCTTTCCACCATGCTGGAAAAAATTGGAGTGAATAGCCTTGAAGAATTAATCAGCAAAACAATTCCTGAAAATATTCTTCTGAAAGAACCGCTTGCACTTCCACCGGCCATGACAGAACATCAATTTGCGACTCACATGACTCAACTGGCCTCCCACAACAAGATTTACAAATCTTACATAGGATGCGGATGGTACGACACTTTTACTCCTCCTGTCATTCAAAGAAATGTATTTGAAAATCCGGTTTGGTATACTTCATATACCCCGTATCAGGCCGAGATTTCACAAGGACGACTGGAAGCCTTGATTAATTTCCAGACTATGATTAGCGACCTGACAGCTATGCCATTGGCTAACTGCTCGCTCTTGGACGAGGCCACTGCAGCAGCAGAAGCTGCTACCATGATGCATAATCTCCGCTCTCGTGCCCAACAGAAAAGTGGTGCCAATACCCTATTCGTAGACGAAGAAATATTTCCTCAGAACCTAGCTGTTATCCAGACACGTGCTATCCCTCAAGGTATTACTGTCCGCGTAGGAAGCTATAAGGAATTGGAGTTTACTCCGGATATCTTCGGATGCATTATCCAATACCCGAACAACAGTGGTAATATTGAGGACTATCGAGAATTTACAGCACGTGCGCACGAAGCAGGATGTAAAGTGGCTGTGGACGCAGATATTCTCAGCCTCACCTTGCTGGTACCTCCCGGAGAATGGGGAGCAGATATTGTATTTGGTAGTACACAAAGACTGGGTATTCCAATGTTCTATGGAGGACCTTCTGCAGCCTACTTCGCAACACGCGACGAATTCAAGAGAAGCATGCCCGGACGTATCATCGGTCTGTCTAAAGACAAATACGGACACTTATGCTACCGTATGGCACTACAAACGCGTGAACAGCATATCAAACGTGAAAAAGCGATCTCAAACATTTGCACAGCACAGGCCTTATTGGCTACAATGGCTGGCTTCTATGCAATATATCATGGACCTGAGGGCTTAAAGGAGATTGCCACACGCATTCATCACATGACTACCTGGCTCGGCAATCAGCTTACTCATTTAGGATACACACAAAAGAACATTTCTTTCTTCGATACACTCCGTTTAGGGCTTCCTGCACATGTTTCTCCTCAGAAACTGCGCACCATTGCACTAAGCAAAGAAATCAATCTCCGCTATTTCGACAACGGAGAAGTCGGCATCAGTCTGAATGAGACTACCACTCCGGCAGACTGCCATCAGTTATTGTCTGTATTCGGAATTGCTGCCGAAGAGTCTGTACACGAAGTATACGATATACCACAGCAAGATTCTATCCCGCAGGAACTGTGCCGTACCAGCAGCTATCTTTCCCATGAAATATTCCAGAAATATCATACAGAGACAGAAATGATGCGCTACATCAAACGACTGGAAAGGAAAGATATTTCACTCGCCCATTCTATGATTTCACTGGGTTCTTGTACCATGAAACTGAATGCAGCAGCCGAAATGCTTCCATTGAGTAACGCATCATGGATGAATATCCACCCTCTTGTACCTGAAGATCAGGCAGTAGGATATACTGAATTAATAACCAATCTTTCCGAACAGCTGAAAATTGTCACCGGATTTGCAGGAGTAACTTTACAGCCCAACTCTGGAGCAGCCGGAGAATATACCGGACTCCGCATCATACGCAGCTATCTGGAAAGTATAGGTCAAGGACATCGCCATCTCATTCTTATACCGGCATCGGCCCATGGAACCAACCCTGCATCTGCTGTACAAGCCGGTTACGAGACTCTGACTTGTGCCTGCGACGAACATGGAAATGTTGATTTGGAAGATTTGCGCACAAAAGCGGAAGAACACAAAGACCAGTTGGCTGCTCTGATGATTACTTACCCGTCTACTCATGGTATTTTTGAGACAGACATCAAGGAAATCTGTGAGATTATCCATAAATGTGGAGCACAAGTCTATATGGACGGGGCCAATATGAATGCTCAGGTAGGACTGACAAATCCCGGAACAATCGGTGCCGATGTCTGTCATCTGAACTTACACAAAACATTTGCTATACCTCATGGAGGTGGTGGTCCGGGTGTAGGTCCTGTATGCGTAGCCGAACATTTGATTCCATTCTTACCCGGACACGTACATTTTGGACATCCGCAGAATGAAGTTTCAGCAGCACCTTACGGTAGTGCCGGTATTTTCCCGATTACCTATGCATACATCTGTATGATGGGAGCTGAAGGATTAAAACGTGCAACTGAAACAGCCATTTTAAATGCCAATTATCTGGCAGCTTCCTTAAAAGATACTTATGGAGTTGTATATCAGGGAAAGAATGGCTTTGTCGGTCATGAGATGATACTGGAATGCCGCAAAATACATGAAGAAAGCGGAATTACCGAAAACGATATAGCAAAACGACTCATGGATTATGGTTATCATGCTCCTACACTTTCCTTCCCCGTTCATGGTACATTGATGATTGAACCGACAGAAAGTGAAAGCTTAAATGAGTTGAATAACTTTATTCACTCCATGCAACAGATTTGGAAAGAAATAGAAGAAGTTAGACAAGGAAATGCATCTCGCGAAGACAATGTGCTAATCAACGCTCCTCACCCGGAATACGAAGCAGTAGGCAGCCAGTGGACACACACATACAGCCGTGAAAAAGCAGTCTACCCTATAGAAAGTGTCCGAGAGAATAAATTCTGGATAAATGTAGCACGAATAGACAATACTTTGGGAGACAGAACCCTCTTGCCTACACGCTACGGAAAGTTTGAATCCTGAGATAAGGCTTAGATATAAAAAAGACAGACCATACACTGGAAAGAACTGAATCCAGTATAAGGTCTGTCTTTTTTACTATATAACAACCTATATATAAATTTTCATATCTTCAAACTTATCGTCCTTTCCAAAAACTTGGAGCAAACATAAGCAGAATACCAAATAATTCCAAACGGCCAATAAGCATCAGGAAAGACAAAATCCATTTTGCGGCATCAGGTAAAGCGCTCCATGAAAAGGCCGGACCAAATGCCCCTAGTCCCGGTCCTACATTTCCCAAACTGGAAATGACCGTTCCAAAAGATTCTGTCAACCCCAAGCCAAGGAACATCAATGCAACCCATCCTACAAAAGCGCAAATAAAAAATGTCAATACAAACGTCATTACTGTAGAAATAGTAGAAGGGGAAACTGTCTGAGAATTGATCTTTACAGATAACACAGCCCGAGGGTGAATCAACCGACTGAATTCATTCTTGATATTACGCAATACAATCAACAAACGCATGCTTTTTATACCTCCAGCTGTAGAACCGGTACATCCTCCTGCCACCATTGTATAAATAAACAACATCCAGGTAAATGGTGCCCAGGTATTATAGTCATCAGTAGCAAATCCACAAGATGTATGCACCGAAGCCACTTGGAACAACGCCTTACGAAAAGCATTCTCCACACCATAATTGTTATAGCTAATAAGAGAAAAGGTTATGATTAGAGTAACAACTCCTATTGAAATCAGGAAGCCTTTGAACTCATCGTCTTTGAGCAAGTGAGCAAATTTTCCTTTCAAACACATAAAATACAAGGAAAAATTCACACTGGAAAGAATCATAAAGATAGCTATTACATACTCTATAAAAGGTGAATTCCAATGAGCTACACTATCCTGCTTCGTAGAATGTCCGCCAGTCGCAGTAGTAGAAAACGAATGACATACCGCATCAAAAAGATTCATTCCCCCACACATCAGCAAAATTGCCTCTACTACAGTCAGAATAACATATACTGTCCAAAGCCATTTTGCCATCATACTGATTTTAGGATGTATTTTATCATGAGTCACTCCTGTAGCCTCTGCCGAGAACAAGACCTGATTTCCTACTCCAAAAATAGGCAAAACTGCAATGGTAAAGAATACAATCCCTAATCCACCAATCCACTGAGTAAAACTTCTCCAAAACAACATTCCATACGGAAGTGCTTCTATGTCATCCAAAATAGTAGCTCCCGTCGTAGTAAAACCTGACATTGTTTCAAAAAAAGCATCAGCTACAGAAGGAATTTCACCGCTAATATAAAAAGGCAACATTCCAAAACCAGAAAACAATAACCATGTAAACGCTACAATACAATATCCATCTCTACGGGTAACCGTATTTTCTGCATTTTTTCCTAAGAACAAAAACAAACTTCCTACTGCAGCTACAATCAGGGTTGAATATATAAAATAAATATAATCAGCTTCACGATAACACAGCGATACTCCGGCACACACAAGAAACATTATTCCTTCCAGGAACAATAAAATGCCTAAAATACGGAATATCATTTTCTTATTTATCAAACTATTGTTTTTGTTTCTCCCTACATAAAGATTTGAAGTAATCTTATTTTCCATATTAATCTATCATTATCGCGTACAAATCTAATGAAAAGAGAGCATTTTTAGTGAATTTTCATTCATAAATATTAATTTAAATTGAGAAATACTCTTGTACTCTCAAGAATATTTCCGTAATTTGCGCCAAATTTAAATCATCTATCTTTCTGATTATTATGAATAAACTTACACTGCACCTGATAAAAGGACTTACAGGTATTGACATAGAAGAACTGGAAAACAGCATTGATGTATTACAAACCAAAAACCAACAATTGTCTTTCCTCATCAAGGATGCCAATAAGGAGGTTTCATACAAACGTACACAGCTCTCCGATGCCCAAAAGCAACTGTCTAAATCAGAAGATAAAATTAAAGAACAATTGATAGCTATTGCTGCCCAACAACAGGAAATTGCTATCTTACAAAAAGACTCAAGTGGTCTGCTGAAAACGGTAGCGTCTTTACAGACTAAATTGGAGCAGCAACTTCATACCAGCGGTCTGCAGGAGAAAGAAATCACTGATCAGAAAGGAATAATCGACCGGTTGTCCGAACAAATTCTGTCTGTACGCCAACAGGCACAAAAGGCAGAAGAAGAGAATCAGTTGCTTGCTGTACAGTTGGAACAGCTAAGTGAAAAATATGCCTTGCTGGAAACCACCAAAGAGGAACAAGCCAAGCAAATCACTACTCTTACCCATACAGCTTCAGAACATAGTCAGCTTAAACAAGTATTACAGGCTACAGAACAAGAAAGGGAAGGCCATAAGGCTACTATTCATGCCCAACAACAGGAAAACCAAAGTTTACAGAACGAACTGGAAGCATTGCGCACGCAGTTGACTCAAGTAGAAAGCAATAAACAAGAGGCATTGAAAGAGATACAGGAGTGGCAACGCAAGTATACAAACACTCAACAGAGTCTGGCTCAATCAGAGCAAGAAAACACGACATTGGAAAAAGCTCTTGATGAGTTGAGAAAAGAACTCCAGCTGCTCAAGGAAGAAAAAGAAAAAACAACTCAAACATTATCGGAGAACTTGAGTAAGGAAGAAATGAGCCGTAACAAGGAAGTGACACAGCTCAAAGAGAACATTCTTGCACAACAACAGCAAAACCAGAACCTGCAACAGGAAAACGAACTGCTTCAAGCACAACTTTCTCAAGCAAAAGACAGAGAGCAGAAAACACAGAAAGAAGTACAAGAGTGGCAGAACAAATATACGGATTCGCAGGAAAGCCTGGCTCAATCGGAGCAGGAAAAAACTGTACTGGAAAAGAACGTAGCGTCTTTAAAAGAAGAATTCCAACAACTTAAACAAGAAAAAGAAGAGAAAGTTAAAGCATTGTCGGAGAGTCTTGAAAAAGAAGAGACAAACCGCAACAAAGAGATTGCACAGCTCGAAGAAAACCTTACTGCACAGCAACAGGAAAACCAAAAATTGCAGCAGGAAGTAGAATTGCTGCATACACAACTTTCTCAGGTAGAAAAGGAACATAATCGAACTACAGAAGAAGTACAACAGTGGCAAAAACAATATACAGACATCTTGCAGACTCTCAACCAAAGCGTTGAAGATAAAGCTGTATTGGAAAAGAATATAGCCAATCTGAAAGAAGAGCTCCAGCAGTCCAAACAAGAGCAGATAAATACGGAAAGTAACTTAAACCAGGCTATACAAGATAAAACAGCACTGGAAAAAGACTGTGCCGAACTTCAAGAGGAACTTCAGCAACTTAAACAGGAAAAAGAGGAAGCTGTAAAAGCCTTGCAGGAAAACCTGAACAAGGAAAATGAAAGCCCAAAGAAGGAGGATACACAAACAGAAGGAAACGACATAGAAAATACAGCCGAACAGAATCAGCCAGAAGATACAACCTCTGCAGGTACAGAAAACGAGACAGAGGAAGCACCTATTGATGAACAGACTGAAGGACAGAATGAATTAACGGATAATAGCAAAAAAATTGAATGCAAAGAAGAGGCTGTTCAACCAGAAATAAATGCACCCGAAGAAAACCGTGATTTACTGCAGGCCTATCAAGATATGAAAGCAAAACTTGAGAAAAGTACCCTGCATTATCCATACACCCGTGTCACCACAATGCCTAATGGTTCTCAATATATTTATGAGTCAAAAAATCTTCAGGTCAAGACAGAATTATTCACTTGGGGAATAGAAGGAAAAGAAGTCATTCTCGATGAGCCACATTTCATTGCACACGATGAAATAAGCCGTATAGAAGGACTGGAAACTCCCTACCTGACCGACAGTATGATCTGCGATTTTTCGGACGAAGGAAATGGCAGTGAAATAGCAGAAACCTTACTGATGGCTATCTGCAGTTACCATCCGCTGCACATCACCTACCGCGACAAAAACGGCCGCTCGTCCGAACGTAATCTTTATTGGGTCTGCTTCCAGCCCCAGAATAAAAACAGAATCAGCCTGCCTTACGAAGGTCTGTTCAATGACATGCTGGAGGGAGAAATAGACAGTGAACACATTCTGGCTATGCACGCACATCATCAGGAAGCACGGGCTTTCACCATTACCCAAATACAAAGCATACAGATATTTGACGCTTTTGTGACGACTCAAAAAGGTATTGATACTTTAATAAATGGCTTATACATTTCTTTATTGGCATCACAACCCGAAGCTGCCGAAATGATTTACCAGTGTCTTCCTTCACAATTTAAGGAAAAGCCTCAGGTAATCAGCCGATGGGCTCATTACAATATACTTACGGGAGATTATGAAAAAGCAATGGATTTGTATCTATCCATCCCCCCCGATGCTCATATTGACTCCCATTTTACCTGGCAACAGTTCAATGGCAATGCTTTCGATGAGTTCATAGAGAAAGGAGTAGAAAACGAAAGTTTTGAGCAACTGAAAGAGGCTTTACGTGAAGAAGGTTGGGAAATTTAAGCATTATTGCTACTTTCGCACGTTATTTTTAAAAGACCCAATTATGCATATTCAGAATCAAGTAAAAAGAGTAGTAGCCGTACACGACCTCTCAGGGGTAGGACGCGTATCACTTATGGCAGTCATTCCCATCCTTTCATCAATGGGATTTCAAGTCTGTCCCCTACCCACAGCGGTTTTATCGACACATACCCAATATCCTACTTTCTCTTTTCTCGACCTTACCGATGAAATGACACGCATCATCGAGAACTGGGAAAAACTGAATATGCGATTCGATACTTTTTACACCGGCTATCTGGGTTCTCCCCGTCAGGCCCGGATTGTAGGTGAATTTATTGCTAAATTTCGCCGTCCCGACCAGGATCTGGTTGTAGTCGATCCGGTATTGGGAGACAATGGCAAGTTATATACTGGTATTTCGGAAGAGATGGTCACAGAGATGCGCCATCTTATCCGTTATGCTGATATCATTACTCCCAACATGACTGAACTGTTCCGCCTGCTGGATAAACCCTATCAGTCTGCTGTCAGCGATAAGGAGCTGAAACTTTATCTGAAAGATCTGTCGGAGGCAGGGCCGGAGATTGTCATCGTTACCAGTGTGCCTGTAGCAGACAACCCTCACATGACCTCTGTATATGCCTATAATCGAAATGGGAATAAATACTGGAAAGTAACTTGTCCTTATTTGCCTGCCCATTATCCAGGGACAGGCGACACCTTTACCAGCGTAATAACCGGCTCGCTAATGCAGGGAGACAGTCTTCCAATTGCACTCGACCGTGCGACTCAATTCATCTTGCAAGGCATCCGCGCCACATTCGGATATGAATACAACAATCTGGAAGGTATTATGTTGGAAAAAGTCTTACACAATCTGGATATGCCTATACAGATTTGTAGCTACGAACTGGTAGAATAAGCCAAAGGAACAAAGTTGATTCTTTGGGGAATTATTTTATCATTTCTTATATGGCATACGGATGATAAATACGATAAATTGTATCTTTGCCTTTCTAAAAAAAACAAAGACCCCATGAATTATCTGGAAGTATTCGGCACCCTCGTAGGACTGGCTTATCTATGGCTGGAATATAAAGCCAGCATTTACCTGTGGATAGCCAGTATTATCATGCCGGCCATTTATATCATTGTTTACTACCAGGCAGGACTGTATGCCGATTTCGGTATCAATATCTATTATCTGATAGCCTCTGTATACGGATGGATAATCTGGAAAAAGCAACAAAGCCAGACTGATAATATACCACAAAATACAATTTCCTGCATGCCAAAATCCCGATGGTATCCTCTTGTGGGTATCACTACATTACTTTTTGCCGCCATTGCCTGGATACTTATCCGCTTTACAGACAGTAATGTACCCTATTGGGATAGTTTTACAACAGCTTTAAGCGTTGCTGCCCTATGGATGCTGGCACATAAATATATAGAGCAATGGCTGGTATGGATTATAGTAGATGTAGTATGCTGCGGACTCTATATATACAAGGAACTTTACTTTACAGCCGGACTGTATGGTCTGTATAGCATAATAGTTCTATTCGGATACATAAAATGGAAACAACTGATGCACACAGCCCAATGAAAGATCTGTTTTTCTCTCTTCCCGAAGCCGTTGTTGTAGGCAATGGAGAATTTCCAAGTCATGAAATTCCTCTTCAGGTTTTAGATTCCTCCTCACTTGTGATATGCTGCGATGGAGGAGCAAACTCATACATAGAAAGCGGTCGTACTCCCCAATTCATAATCGGAGATGGAGACTCACTCTCTACTGATAACCGCACACGCTTTGACGACCGTTTTCTGCACAGTTCGGATCAGGAGACTAACGACCAGGCCAAAGCAGTTCGTTATCTTCACTCAAAAGGAATACGACGAATTGCGATTGTAGCCGCCACTGGAAAGCGGGAAGACCATACTTTAGGAAACATCAGTCTGTTGCAGGAATACCTGCACATGGGTATGGAGGTTACAATGCTGACCGACTATGGCTTTTTTGTAGCAGTACGTGGAACGCAAACCCTCAAGAGCTTTGCCGGACAACAAGTTTCCGTCTTCGGACTTCAAACCCAAGGAATGAGAAGCCAGGGGCTGAAATACTCCTTATACGATTTTACTGCATGGTGGCAAGGCACACTAAACGAAGCTGAAGGCAAAGAGTTTACAATCTTTACAGAAGGAGAATATCTCGTCTACCGTACGTATCAGAAAAAAGACTCTAACCTGTTATAGTTTTTCAACTGCCTTTCGAGACGGATTTCCCATACTCAACATATACAGCCCGCAGAAAGTAAGCAGGCCATTGAACATCAGCATTTCGTATCCGAATTTATATCCAGTCAGCCTCCACACGGTTTCGTCCAATACATAGCACAACAATGGAGAAGCCAATGCAATATAAGGAACAAAACGATCTCTCGGGCAACGGTGTGTAAAGAGTCCAAAGCAAAACAATCCCAATAAAGGTCCATACGTATAAGAAGCCAAAACGTAAATAGTGTCAATAACACTTTGACTTCCTATGGCTTCAAATGCCAGAATACAACCTATAAATACACATGAGATAAAGAAATGTACTCTCCGGCGTATTCCTCTTGCCTTCTGTTCGGTATAGCGGTTTATTCCTAAAAGATCAATACAAAAACTGGTGGTCAGTGCAGTCAGAGCCGAATCAGCACTCGAAAAAGCTGCTGCAATAATCCCAATCGTAAACAGCACCAACACTCCATATCCTAAATATCCCCCTGCTGCCAGTTGCGGAAGAAGTTCATCCCCTTTGGCCGGAATTTCCACTCCAAACTGCGAATAAGCCATCAGTAACAAAACTCCTAATATCAGAAACAGCAAGTTGACCGGTAAAAAGGAACACCCATAACAATACATGTTCTTTTGTGCTTCCTTCAAGCTACGACAAGTTAGATTCTTCTGCATCATATCCTGATCGAGCCCTGTCATTACAATAGTAATAAAGATTCCACTGAAAAACTGTTTGAAGAAATTCTGCTTCGAATGCCAGTCATCGAACACAAAAATACGGCTATGCTCACTATTGCGTATAAGTTCGAACAACCCTTCTCCCTGCACATGCAGCACATCCGATACCTTATATAATATAAGTCCCAATGCAGCAAGCAGGCAGAAAGTCTGTAAAGTATCAGTCCACACGATGGTACGGATGCCACTCCGACGGGTATAAAGCCAAATCAGAACAACTGTTCCCGTAGCCGTCAGGGCAAAAGGTATATTGTACACATCGAACACATAGCGTTGCAGAATCAGACACACCAGATAGAGGCGTGAAGAAGCTCCGAGCAATTTGGAAAGCAGAAAGAAGGAAGCTCCGGTTTTATATGAACGCACCCCAATTCGCTCCCCCAAATAAGTATAAATAGAAGTCAGATTCAACCGGTAATACAAAGGCAACAACACATGTGCAATGACCAGATATCCGACACTGAACCCGAGACAGGTCTGTAAATAAGTCATATCAATACCTCCTACCATTCCCGGCATAGATACAAAGGTAACACCGGAAAGAGAAGCTCCAATCATCCCAAATGACACCAAATACCAAGGCGACTGTCTGTTACCGCGAAAAAACGCATCATTGTCTGCATGCGACTGACCCGTCAAACGTGAGACCAATAACAGTAAGCCAAAGTAAAGAACAATCGTTACAAGAATAAATATTCCATTCATCAGATTTCTGCTTTTAGCGACAAATATAGCGAGAAGTTTTTGTACTTTTGCACGCAAATAAAAGAAAACACATGAGCCAGCAATATCCGTCAGCACTTTTGGAAAAAGCCGTTGGTGAGTTTGCCAAGCTACCCGGCATCGGCAAGAAAACTGCCATGCGTCTCGTACTGCATCTGCTCCGTCAGGATGCACAGACAGTGGAAGCATTCGGCAATGCCATGATTACACTAAAACACGAGGTAAAATACTGCAAAGTCTGCCACAATATATCCGATACAGAAGTTTGTAAAATCTGCTCCAACCCTTCACGGGACTCGTCAACCGTGTGCGTGGTAGAAAACATCCGCGATGTAATGGCAGTGGAGAATACCCAGCAATACAAAGGTTTGTACCATGTATTGGGAGGAGTCATTTCCCCCATGGACGGCATCGGCCCTTCCGATCTTCAAATTGAAAGTCTGGTTGAAAGAGTAAAATCGGGAGAAGTGAAAGAAGTTATTCTTGCACTCAGTTCTACCATGGAAGGAGATACAACCAACTTTTATATCTTCCGGAAACTCGCCCCTTACGATGTAAAGCTGACAATGATTGCCCGCGGAATTTCCATCGGCGACGAGCTGGAATATACAGATGAAGTAACATTAGGACGATCAATCGTAAACCGTACCGTCTTTACCGGTACTTTATAAATCTTTATTACCATGGAAAAAGAAATGACCCGTTTATTGAATTACTTAAAGGTAGAATATTTTCTGTTGTGGATTTTATGTGCTGCAACAGTTCTTTTATACGAAATGGACATCTTGCCACAAGGCATTTTCGTAGATGATCCGCGTGCAGACTACATTCTACAGGTTGTAGGAATCTTACTCACAGTAGGACTGATTCCCGTATCACTCCGCCTGTTCAGTTTATCTCTTACCAAATACATCAAGCAGCTTAACTTGATGGATGCATTGAAAAGCTATCGCCGGTGGAATGAAGTGCGCATCGCATTGCTGTTGGTTCCAGCCCTTATCAACCTGTCTATCTATTACTGGACCATGAATACTACAGGCTTGTTATGTGTCGGCATGGTACTGATAGCTTCCATGTTCTGCATCCCCGGACGCGAACGTATGTTGAACGAACTTGACTTGCAAGATAAACAGTGAATACATACAGACTTCAAAATCAGGAAATAACTCTTCGCGCACCAGAGCCCGAAGATATCGATGTGATGCTGGCTTTCGAAAACGATGAAGAGTTGTGGGATATGGGCAATACTACTGCCCCCTACTCCCGCTATCAACTAAAAAAATACATCAGCGAAAACCAGAACGACTTGTATGCAGACCATCAGCTTCGCTTATTGATAGAAACTCAATCCAAACAGATTGCAGGCATTATCGATTTATTCCAGTTCGACCCACGCCACAACCGGGCCGAAGTAGGAATTGTGATTCATCCGTCCTTTCGCCGGCAAGGATTTGCCCAAATGGCTCTGTTCCTACTAGAACAACACAGCTTTTGCCGGCTCGGTATTCACCAGATATATGCATATATTCGCAAAGACAATATCGCATGCATACAGTTGTTTCAAAAATGTGGGTATTTTATCTGCGGAGAGTTGAAAGAATGGCTATATACCGGAAACGGCTATAAGGATGTATGTATTGTACAGAAAATAAACACTTTGACTCCACGCTAAGACGTTCTTATGCTCTTCATCAAAAAGAAGGAATGACAAAAAAACAACTTTTTTTACAAAAAAGTGCCCAAAAGATTTGGTAATTCAAAAAAAGGTTGTACCTTTGCATCGCAATCGAGAGAGATAGCAACGATAAAAACAAAAACTTAATGGTGCGTTAGTTCAGTTGGTTAGAATACATGCCTGTCACGCATGGGGTCACGGGTTCGAGTCCCGTACGCACCGCATTCAAGAGCGTCTGTCTAAATTTAGACAGACGCTTTCTTTTTATATACAATTATCCCATTACAATTTACTTCAAAAAACGCGACTTGTATCGTGAGCTTACGTGACTTGTATCGAAGGCCAACGATACTTGTATCGTAAGCTCACGATACAAGTCACGTTTTTGAAAGTTTCGAACTACCCTTTTTTATCCCTTGCAAACTTCTATGCGACTTCATTTCTTAATACAAAACAAGAATGCCTCCATATAGTCAGGCTCAAGCCCAACCATACAGAAGCATCCTCAAAAAAAATATATACTACTCTCTATCGCACCCATTCTCTCTCCAATTCCACAAATCTCGGGAAAAGGATATTATTTTCTATATGAATATGCTCAAACAAAGCATCTACAAAAAGCTCCAGTTCTGCAAGCATCAGGCGATAACTTCCACAAGCATCCTCGGGAACGCGGAAACCATGAGTTATTTCTCTGATGTGCAAATAGCGATTGCCTTCATTTTCATGCTCCATATGCATGACTCCAATCGGGTTGGCAATACTTCCACAATGCATTGCCCCGATACGATGTTCCTGCTGTGCAGCTTCAAACAAGTCGTACAGGTAAGGGAACAGGACATTTTCCTCTTTCTGCAAATGCATTTCCAAGTCTTCGAGAGATGCACGGACCAGTTCGTACAACTCATTCAACTCGGGGTGAGCTTCCCCATGCACTCTTCTCACCTTTGCGATTAAATCCAGCAACTCCGGCCCCTTGCTACGAATGCCACGATGGTGTATTTTCAATACATAATCTATCAGCAAGTCCAAAGGCCATGAAGCAAACGGAATTTCTCCTCCAGCTATGGCAGTTTCCTCCTTTTGTAAAGCATCCAATATCTGTTCTGTATCCACTCCGGCATTGGCACAAGCTTTTTCCAGAGTCACACCTCCATGACAGCAAAAATCAATACCATAGCGCTTAAATACTTGTGCGGTTGAAAAACGCTCAGCCACAATATCTCCCACATTTTTATGTAATATATTCATACTTCTTATTTTATAAGATATTAAACAATTTCAGATCTTCGTCTACAGTTCCTATACCGGCTATACCAAACTGCTCTACCAGCACTTTCGCCACACCCGGAGAAAGGAAAGCAGGAAGCGTAGGTCCCAAATGGATATTTTTCACTCCCAATGAGAGTAAGGCAAGCAGAACAATAACCGCTTTCTGTTCGTACCAGGCTATGTTATACACAATAGGCAATTCATTGATATCATTCAAACCAAACACTTCTTTCAGCTTCAGTGCAATAACAGCCAGTGAATAACTATCATTACATTGTCCGGCATCAAGTACACGTGGAATACCATCAATGTCGTCCAATGACAATTTATTGTATTTGTACTTGGCACAACCTGCCGTCAGAATGACACAATCGTGAGGAAGTTTCTGGGCAAACTCTGTATAATACTCCCTACTCTTCATCCGTCCGTCACATCCTTCCATTACTATAAATTTACGTATGGCACCGGTCTTTACCGCCTCTATGACCTTATCTGCCAATTGCAAAACCTGATGATGGGCAAAACCACCTATTATCTGACCTTCTTCAATCTGCTCAGGAGCCTTACACTGACGGGCCAACGAAATAACCTCCGAGTAATCTTTCTTTCCGTTTGCATCAGATTCAAGATGACGACAGCCGGGGTAACCGGTTGAATTACTGGTAAAAATACGGTCTTTATACGAAGCTGTAGCCGAAGGAGGAACAATACAGTTTGTAGTAAAGACAATCGGTCCATTGAATGAAGCAAATTCTTCACGCTGCTTCCACCAGGCATTGCCATAATTTCCTACAAAATGGGAATATTTCTTGAATGCCGGATAATAATGAGCCGGCAACATTTCGCTATGTGTATACACATCCACACCGGTTCCTTCTGTCTGTTTCAGAAGTTCTTCTATATCATGCAGATCGTGTCCGCTAATCAGAATACCCGGGTTTTGACGAGTACCAATATTCACAGCAGTGATTTCAGGATGACCATAACGCTCTGTGTTGGCTTTATCCAACAAAGCCATTACTTTTACCCCGTATTCTCCTGTCTGTAAAGCTAAATTCAACCACTCTTCAACAGATAACAGATTTTCTGCCATACATCTTAAGGCATGGTGCATAAAAGCATGAATAGCCTCATCATTATATCCCAAGCGCATGGCATGTTCATGATAAGCTGCCATTCCTTTCAAGCCATACAGAACCAATTCCTTCAATGAACGCAAATCAGCATCCGTTTCACGAAGAACGCCTACACGCTGCGCTTTTTCCTTATATACCTCACGACTCCCCTGCCAACTCAGTTCATCCACTTTCGGCAAAGCAATTCCAGCCTCTTCTGCTTTTTGTATCAGGCGGTTTCTCAGCACAAGCCCTTTGTCTACTCTCGCCAGAATACTTTCTTCATCAAAATTTGCATTGGTAATGGTAGAAAAAAGAGCATCCGTTACAAAACCGCAAGTTTCATTGTCGGCTTTCATTCCATTGTCATGCAAGACATCAGCTACAACCGATACACCTCTTACTACAAAAAGCAGTAAATCCATTGCGGCAGACGTAGTATTGTTTTTTCCGCATACACCTTTCAATGTACACGCAATTCCTTTAGCCGCCTCTTGACACTGAAAACAGAACATCTGATTATTCTCCATAAAAATATCTTTAAATAAATACTTTACTAAATATTGCTTTATCTTTGTGCAAAGATATTCCATCGGATACAGATGAAGTGTAACCTATGTTACACCCGACAAAAAAAGAAGTTAAATCCTGTTTTCCCTATAAAGCCATGAGCAAATTCTACGAGTTACGCGACTTTCCCTTATTTACAGGATACGCAATAGAAGAGTTTCTGCAACAAACGTCCAACCGTATCAGCACTTATAAGAAAGATGACTTGATAGCACTTCAAGGAGCACCCTGTCTCTCATTGATGCTTCTATGCGCCGGAGAACTTTCTGCACGTATGGTTAATGATGAAGGTAAAGAAATTATCATTGAAAGACTGAAAGCTCCAGAAGTATTGGCTCCTGCTTTCCTATATAGCAGTGAAAACTTTTTTCCTGTCACTCTAAAAGCAGAGACAGAAGTACGTATCTGGACACTCTCAAGAGAGGGTTTCCTCGACTTAATGACAACAGACAAAAATGTTCTTCGCAATTTTCTGCAACACATATCCGACCGTTCGGTTTTTCTAAGCAAGAAACTGAATGAATTTGCCTTACAGAACTTAAATGAGAGAATTGTAAATTACCTGAAACGGCACGGGCAAATACAAAACATACAAGAAGTAGCTTCCATCATAGGAGTAGCCCGTCCTTCACTTTCAAGAGCTATCTCTGTATTAATAAATGAAGGAGTCATAGAAAAGGAAGAGAACCGGTACAAATTAAAGAACGAATAGATATGTTACGGCAGAACCGACCTCAAAAAGTTTTCTTCAAAAAATAGATCTTCATAATTTAAAGAGTTTCTTTAGGTTTTATAGATGAAGAGCAATCTGTTTCCATTATGCCTGCCCAATACATATCTATAAAATGAAGATAAGTATCATAAGAAAGTCTTTTTTTCCCAGCGACAACAGAAGTCAGCAGAATATGTTTAAAAAAGGCTATAATACATTCATTACTAATTTCCTTCTTTATCCAGTCTGTTTTTCTCACCTCATCAAGCAACCTGTTACATAATTCACTTAATGGTATATAGTACTCCTTTACCATCATTTTCATTATTTTCTCACTACACATAATTTCTTCAAGAAAAGGTTGAGGCAAATCAATCAGCTGAGTATATAGCAACGAATTTAAACACTTTATTGCATCCACGGCCTGTACCCCCCGCGTTTTTATTTCCACTTCATTTTTATACTCTTCAATACGATTCAACACACATATCTTCAATAACTCTTCTTTACTTCTGAAACATTCATAAACCGTACGTTTAGAGATAGACAGTGAACTGGAAATCTCATCCATAGAAGTCCTTCGCACTCCTTGCTTCACGAAAAGTTCACTACTTTTAGTAAGAATTTTCTTTTTAACGTCATTCATATAATTTCCTTTTTAAAAGCACATATATCATATCTAAACAAAACCCCTTTGACGAATATTCTTAATGAGGAAATATGAATATAAGAGTGGGGGGGGGGAAACACAAAATAGAATATTCAGCCAAAGGGGATAAATTACAGTTTTAAATTACAGATCCTGACCACCTCCCAAAGCCTGATAAAGATTAATCAGACTTTGAATTTCCTTAAAACGATTCGCTGTTTGTGCCAATTCGGCGGATAATAAACTCTGTTTGGCAGTAAGCACTTCCAAATAAGTTGTATTACCATTCTCCATCAATAAAGATGTGCTTCGATATGCTTTTTTCAGTGAAACAATCTGCTGTTCATAGTTTTCATTCTTTTTTCTGCTCACTTGAAAAGATACTAAAGCATCATTGACTTCTACCCCAGCATTTAAAAGTGTCTGCTTAAAAGTTAAAGCAGCCTCCTCCTGTTGGGCCTTAGCGATCCGACGGCGGGCTATCAATGTTCCTTTATTAAACAAAGGTTCTGTAAGTGAAGCAACAGCTGAAGCCAGAAATTTTCCAGGATTTGTGATAATCTCGCCCAATGAATTCGTCCACCCGGCACTACCAGTCAACGTAACAGACGGATAAAAGGCTGCATTAGCTTGATTAGTTACATAAAAGGCTTGTTCCAAATCACGCTCAGTCACACGCACATCGGGACGATTGGAGAGCATCTGAATCGGAATTCCGACAGACAAAGATGGAGTAAAGCGTTGCTCTGAGAGCCTTCCTCTCGCTATTTTATGTGGCGTTTCTGCCAGTAACAAAGCAAGACTGTTTTCTACCTGATTAATCTGTTCCTCCAAATCAACTACCGAATTTTCTTCCTCATAATAAGTAGCCCTCATTTGTGAGACAGCAGCCTCGTCAGCCTGTCCCGCATCCATCAATGCCTGTGTAGATTCTACGGTTTCCTTCCACGTATCTGCCGTATGACGGGAAATCTCCAATTGTTCATCAAGCATCAATAACGTATAATATGTATTTGCGATATTAGCTATCAAACTGGAGTATACCGCTTGCTTATAGTCTTCACTTTGCAGATAAGCGGCTTTAGCCTGACGCTTGGCATTCCGCAGTTTCCCGAAAATATCCAGCTCCCAACTGGCGGTAACCGGAAGTGTATAAGTGTGAGAAGCCTTGCTGCCTTCCACCGTACTGACTCCTCCTTGCGGAGACAAGGCAAAAGAGGGAAGAAAGGCTAGCTTGGCCGAAAGCAAAGAAGCCTTGGCCTCTTCCACACGCAAACCCGCTGTCTGCACATCTGTATTCTGAGCCAACCCCTTTTCTATCAGTTCCTGCAAATAAGGATCTGTAAAGAAATCTCTCCAATGAATGTTTCCGATACTTGCCGTATCGGAAACTGCAACCTCTTCACCGTACAAATTCTCGGGAACTGAGGTCTGTGGTTCATAGCTGGTATATATCCCGCAACTACTCAACAAAAGCGTTGCGCCACATGCAATTATTTTTGATGTATTCATATTATTCATTTACTTACTTTTCTGTGTTAAAGGCACTTTTTTCAATCAAAGTCTGTTCCTTCTCATATAAGATCTGCTGGTCGGGTTCCTTCTGCATGGGAGTACGCAATTTCTCCTGAAAGTATTCAAATACCACAAAGAAAACTGGTACTACAAAAAGCAGAGCCAATGTACCAATCAACATACCTCCCACTACCCCTGTAGCCAAAGAACTGTTTCCATTAGCTCCGGCACCAGAGGAAAACATCAGCGGAAGCATACCAAAAATCATACACAATACAGTCATGATAATGGGTCGGAAACGGGCCTGAGCAGCAGAATATGCTGAAGAGATAATACCCATGCCCTTACGACGACGTTCAATGGCATACTCTGTAATCAGAATGGCTGTTTTAGCCAACAAACCAATCAACATGATGGCTCCGGTCTGCAAATAGATGTTGTTCTCCAAACCTGCAACACGTGCAAACAGGAAACTTCCCATCAATCCGAAAGGTACAGACAGAATCACAGCCAGCGGCACCAGGAAACTTTCATACAAACAAGACAAAATCAAATAAATCAATACCACACAGAGGGTATAGATAAACACGGTTTGCGCTCCTCCGCTACCAGCTTCCTCACGTGCCATACCTCCGTACTCATAGCCATAGCCGGAAGGAAGTACCTGAGCCGCCACTTCTTTAATGGCTTTCTGAACTTCACCCGTAGAATATCCGTCAGCCACATTCACATTTACATCAATCGTATTATACAAGTTGAAGCGTTTTGCGATTTCCGGACCTAAGACAGAACGCAGCGTCACAAACTGACTGACCGGAGCCATCTCTGCTCCATTACGGACAAACATATTATCCAAAGCATGAGTATCAAGACGAGAATTCGGATCAGCCTGAATCATTACACGATATACTTTACCGAATTTATTATAGTTTGAAACGTATGAACCTCCACAATAAGCACCAACCACATCGAGCACATCATTCGGACTAATACCTGCACGTTTACATTTTGCGGCATCCACATCGACTGCTATCTGAGGGAAATTCATCGCATATGAACTATAGGCCATAGCCACTTCCGGACGCTGGTTCAAAGCCATAATGAATTCCTGTACAGATTCATAAAAAGGCTGCATGTCACCACCGGTCTTATCCTCCATATAAAGTTCAACCGCATTACCTGTTCCATACCCCGGAATCATAGCAGGCTGAAAACAGAAGACCTGTGCTTCTTTAATCTGGCTGAACTGCTCATTCAGTCGTTTCATCACAGCCTCAACGGCATGTTCTTTTCCTTTTCGTTCGTCCCAGTGATACAATCGGATAATGATTGAACCGTAGGAAGTACCTTGACCGGAAATCAATCCATATCCAGTAATACGAGAATAATGCTCAATTTCAGGAGTAGCTCTTAATATTTCCTGTACCTTATCCATTACCTTATTGGTTTCCGCCAACGAATTACCAGGAGAAGTACTAATGTTCACCATCATCGTACCTTGGTCTTCTTGAGGCACAAGTCCGGTTTTGGTTGTCGACATCAAATAGACTAACAATACCGAAGCAATTCCCAAAGAAGTCCATACCAGCCAACGACGATGGAAAAAGAACATCAACCCTTTCTTATATTTACCCAACATCGTATTAAATGAAGCATTATACGCAGCACGCACACGGCCGCTGAAACTCTTCAAGTTTTTTTCGGTATCGGAAGGTTTCATCATCATGGCACACAAAGCCGGACAGAGTGTCAATGCATTTACGCAGGAAAGTCCTACTGCCACAGCCATTGTAACCCCAAATTGAGTGTAGAACACTCCAGAGGTTCCTCCCATAAAGGTCACCGGAATAAATACAGCCATAAATACAAAAGTACACGACACAACTGCCATTGTCACATCACTCATGGCATCCTTTGTAGCAAGATAAGGAGAACAATATCCCACATCAAACTTGGCCTGTACAGCCTCTACTACAATAATCGCATCATCCACTACGGTACCAATAGCCAGCACAAGAGCAAACAAGGTCAGGATATTGATACTGAATCCGGCCACCGACAGGAAAGCAAACGTACCAATCAATGACACAATGATGGAAATAGAAGGAATCAAGGTACTCTTGAAATCATGCAAGAAGAAATAAACCACCAGGACTACCAGAATAATAGCTATCACCAAAGTTTCAACCACATTGTCGATAGAAGCAAAAAGGAAGTCGTTTACACTCATCATCTGAATAAACTCCGTTCCCTCCGGAAGGTCTTTTGAAATATCATCCAGCAAATCAGAAATCTCCTGGTTTACAGCTGTAGCATTGGCGCCAGCCACCTGGAAAACCATAAAAGTAACTCCCGGTACCCCGTCAGCTTCACCATGGAAGCTATAAGATTCACGTCCCAATTCTACTTCTGCAATATCTCTTACCCGAAGTGCAGAACCGTCTTTCTGCGAACGTATTACCATGTTTTCAAATTCCTCCACACTCTTCAAACGACCTTTATACTTCATGGTGTACTGAAACACATTATCCGAACTTTCACCCAAAGATCCTGTGGGCGCTTCAATATTCTGTTCTGCCAGCACGGTAGTTACATCGGAAGGTACCAGACCATACTGTGCCATTTTATCAGGCTTCATCCAGATACGGATACTATAGGTATCTCCCATCAGCTGTACGTCACCAACACCCTGAATACGCTTTACCTGAGGAATCACATTGATGTCAAGATAGTTGGCCAGGAAGGTCTCATCATAACGATTGTCGGGACTGATAAGACTATTAATCTGAAGATAACTATTCTGACGCTTCATAGTGCTGACTCCAATTGCTGTTACTTCGGAAGGCAGTAATCCCTGCGCTTCAGATACACGGTTCTGCACATTCACCGCTGCCATATCCGGATCGGTGCCCTGCTTAAAATAAACCAGGATTTCGGCCGTACCTGCATTGGTAGCGGTAGAAGTGATATATATCATGTTTTCTACCCCGTTGATACTTTCTTCCAGCGGCATAATGACACTGTTCATCACCGCATCGGCATTGGCACCGGTATAAGTGGCTTCCACACGCACGGTAGGCGGAGCGATATCAGGATATTGCTCTACCGGAAGTGTATAAAGTGATATAAATCCAACAATCAGAATCAAGACCGATATGGAGAGGGCCATCACCGGCCGCTTAATAAATATATTTCCTTTCATAATCGTCTGTTATTTTACTTGCGTTCCTTCACGAATCATTCCGGCTCCATCGGCCACAATCTCATCTCCGGCTTTCAGCCCATCCAGTACAATATATTCTTTTCCGTCATTGACCGGAGCCACCTTTATCAGAGTAGATACAGCTTTTCCATCCACTACCCTATAGGCCAGGATTTTATCTTGCAGCTGTACGGTAGCTCCCTGCGGAATAACAATACATTTTTCATATACACTCGGAATCAGTACGTTGCCCGATGCTCCACTGTGCAGCAAGCGAGAAGCATTCGGAAATACAGCACGTACCCCTACTGTACCCGTTTCCTTGTCAATCACTCCACTGATAGATTCTATCTTTCCTTTTTCTTCGTATACAGAACCATCGTTCAACTGAAGCTGAATAGCCGGCATATTTTCTACCGCTTTATCAATTGTACCATATTGACGCGCCAGGGCCAGCAACTGATTTTCAGTCATTGAAAAATAGACATACATGGTGGCATTGTCTGAAACAGTAGTCAGCGGCTGCGACATATTAGAACCGACCAATGCCCCTACCCGGTAAGGCAACATACCAACTACTCCATTACTGGGACTTTTGACTTCGGTATAAGAAAGGTCATTCCGCGCATTCACCTCCTGCGCCTTCGCCTGTGCCAGTTGCGCTTTGGCAGTCAGATACGCATTTTCAGTTGTCTGTAAGTTGAAACTGGAAACCACCTTCTTGGCATACAGTTCCTGTGTACTTTTATAAGTAAATTCAGCGGTAGCCAGACTGGCTTTCGCCACTTCCACATTGGCAACTGCCGTTTCCAAAGCTGCCTTATAAGGAACCTGAGCTATTACAAACAAGATCTCTCCTCGACGCACAACATCCCCTTCCGATACATTTAATTTTTCAATATATCCTGACACTTGCGGATAAATATCAATATCCTGCATACCTTCTATGGAAGCAGAATAAGAAGTCATGATTTCCTTATCGGTATCCGCCGTAAGTGTTACAAGATTATAGCCTTTCTGAGTATTTTCTTTGTTTTCTGTCTTACAGGAGGTTATCCCCGTCGCACAGCCAACCAGTAACATCAGCCATACGTTTAATTTTCCAATCTTTTTCGTCATATTTGTTTCTTTTTTTGTTCGCGCAAAAGTAGCAAGCAAGAAAAAAAAGGAAGCAACAAATTTTCGCACAGGAATGTTCTATTTTCTCCATCCGCCTATTTATTCTATAAAATATGGAAAATAAGACATACTTGAGAGAAAATAAAACATAGCATCTTGACCAAAAATCTTCATCTTTGCAAAAAAGAATTATGGAAGAGATTATTAGACATATTCACATGGAAATGCTTCAGGCACATTGCGATGATCAAAGCTACATTGACGACTACATGTTCCTGACTGAACATCTGGAGAATGTGTTCCAGGAAAACAGGAATGTCAAACTGGAAGTTTTTCTGATGCTCTATTGTGAGGAAGGAGAAGTAAACTTAGAACTGAACAATGTAGCCCGACACCTACAGGCCAACGACCTGCTGATCAGCCTGCCCAATACGATTATAGGTCAGGTAATGGCCAGTCCCAATCATAAAGTAAAAATATTCTGTTTCTCCAACCGCTTTATCCAGCGGCTGACACAGACTCAGAAGTACAGCTGGAAGTCGATATGTTACATACAGGAAAATCCCATTAAGCATTTTGGAGAAAACCGGAACAAAACATTTCACCAATATCTGAAACTGATAGAAGGCAAGATACAGACTCCACCCGACACCTACCAGAAAGAAATCCTGCTACACATTGCTTCAGCTTTTTATGGCGAGATGGTGGCCGAAACTACACGCAAATCTATTGAAAAGGAAAAACAGGGGCACCACACTCCTGTCAAACAGCCCGACTTCATCTTTAAACAATTCATGGAAGCTCTGACAGCCGACAACGGAAAGCACCGCACACTGACTTATTATGCCGAATTATTTTGTTACTCACCGAAGTATCTTTCACGTATCGTCAAGCAAGTCAGTGGAAAAAATGCATTGACACTCATCCATGAAAATGCCATTGAGCATATCATTCCGGAGCTGAAACATTCCGACAAAAGTATTAAAGAGATTTCTGCTGACTTTGAATTTCCTAATGTTTCCTTTTTTGCACAATACGTAAAAAAGCATTTAGGTATGAGTCCAACAGAATATCGCAACAGCAATCAAGATGACAAATAATTAGGGTGTCCAGTTTAACGTTCCCAATTTAGCCTACATTTTTAAGCTGTTTGGTACGTTCTGTAACCCAGTTTATGGACATGTGCTTCTTTGCAAAAGCATCAATGTCCTTTAGTTTAACATTACATAATCGCTCTTTGAAATTAAATGTTTTAGTGGCAGTATCGTTCTTGAGTTTTGCGTGTAACGGTATAAACAGGACAAAAGGAGTAATGCCGTACAATTTGTTTGGCGACTTTTTTTGTTTGAATACACCGAATGTTGATTCAATGATATCAGAAGAGATATTGTGTGCTTCATAAGAGCTCTTCAACTTCTCTTCTTGCTGCTTAAGGTACTCTAGAACCCTGATTCCAAACATGGCTCTACGGTTGTTTGCATTGCCTATTACGTGCTGGGTGATATATCTCTTGCACTTCTTACAGTTAGCAAGGTTAAAACCTTCTGTTTTACAGATTGTTTCTATATATTCAACTGCATCAACAGCAATTTTCAATTCAACCAACAGTTCCTTGTAGTCGGGAACAAAAGAATATGCGTCCTGCATTTCCTTTGGGAGATTGCCAAAGCAGCCAAGCATTTTGTTACCCCAGTCCACCCATGAATTCAAATTCATGAATCTGGCAATACTACGCATATTGGGCGGTAAAAGATAAGCTTTATCTGTAAGATGATATTGCAATCTGACCTTTCCAAGAAGAGTAGTAAAATCCACAAAATCAGGTTCGTTGCCATAGGCATGCTTAAAGCATGTACCCATGGCATGACTGATGTCGATATGGTGCAACAACTCTGATTGCGAAATTCCATTT